>Ga0210389_10000096_pt1 | contig 87610 bp, 78 predicted proteins | sample IncBWH28OmetaG_FD_160127 | JGI IMG/M metagenome (GOLD analysis project Ga0210389, IMG submission 160127) | Forest soil microbial communities from Barre Woods Harvard Forest LTER site, Petersham, Massachusetts, United States - Inc-BW-H-28-O ...
TTGTCAGCAAATTAAATAACATTATGCAGGCCCTGCAACCTTTGTCAACAGTCAAAAACTCATTTTTTATCCGGTTAGCTACAAGCAGTTAAAATCCGCTGTAAAGGCCAGGCGTCATTTCAATGGTAACATGACACTGTCTTATCAATTCCTATATCTTTCTGTGTCAGCCTCGGGGGGATAGGTTAAATAGGCCAGGTAAAAAAAGAGCATGTCGGGCACAGCAACGCTGATCACCAGCACAAGGTCGAGGTTCTGAAGATCGGCTATTATCCGGAAAAATAAAAAGAAAAGGCCTGCAAATCCAACCAGTAAGTACAGGGGGCGAAATTTTGCGTTCATCATAAAAAAAATAAAATTCCTAAATCAATTAAACTTAGGCTCTTATACGCAGGTGCTAATAAAATAGATGTGTGATGTTACTCACATTTTCATGTGGTTTTATCCACTTTTTTCACATCAACTCCTTGTCTTTCTTTTCGTGGTAAGTTTTGTAAGCGAGGTAATAGAAAAAAAGGCACATAAAAATGTTCAGGACCAGACGGGGAACGTTAGTGAAGTGGGGATCGGTAAACAGCTGGTATATGATCAACGCCAGGGCGAGCGTGCCTGCCACTATATAAAGGATCTTAAACTTAGGATTCATACAAATATTTCAGGGTCGATAAACATATAAAAGTATAAATGTTTTTTGACCGCGGTATATTTAGCCGCATTAAATTCAGTAATTAACGCTGCAAACTGTTGATCGGCTAATAATTGGATACCTTTCGGTGGGAAAAGCTGCGACCGTTTTTGGATTCAGGCTCGGGCGGATAAGTTTTGTATGCCAAAAATACAAACAACATGTCGGGCACAGCAATTAACAGCACGCGCACCGGGTCAATTTCGGGCAAATTACTTATGATCTGGTAACCCAGTAAAATAAGTCCGATCGCTCCAACGCTCAAATAAAGGTAACGGTACTTAGGGCTCATAACGTAAAGTTTTATGATTACTTAACGGCCAAATTTTGAGGCCGTAAGTGCCTTTTACGCAAACCCTTAAAAAAAGATACCTGTTTGTTTAATTATTATTTCAATTCGTATTTAGCCGGAACGACTTTTTCTCTTTTAAATATCACCGCCGCAAGCGGAGGAACGGTTATTTTTATAGAATGGTCGCGGCCGTGCCATTCAACGTTTTCGGCAGCCAGTGGTTTAGGGTTATTCATCCCCCCACCCCAGAATCGTGTTTCGTCAGAATTAAAAACTTCAACCCATTTTCCCTTTTTATGTACGCCAACCCTGTAGTCAAAATGCGGCATTGGCGTCATATTCAGGACGATGACAAGGTTATTAACCTCCTCATTACCTTTGCGTTCGTAGATCAGTATGGAATCGTTTGCGTTACCGCCGTCAATCCATTCAAAACCATTCCACTGGAAGCTTTTTTCATAAAGGGCAGGTTCTTCCCGGTACAAATGGTTAAGCGCTTTCACCACTTCTTTTATGCCCTGGTGATTGGGATATTCCAAAACATACCAGTCAAGCGAGCGTTGGTAATTCCATTCCGTTCCCTGGCCAAATTCTGAGCCCATGAAGAGCAATTTTGAGCCGGGATGCGTGAACATATAACTATAGAGCAACCGGAGGTTGGCAAATTTTTGCCATTCGTCACCAGGCATTTTCCCCAGCATCGAGCCTTTGCCGTAAACTACCTCGTCGTGCGAAAAAGGAAGCATAAAGTTTTCGGTAAAGGCATAGATCAGGCTAAAGGTGATCTGGTTGTGATGATATTTGCGATAGATCGGGTCCTGCGAGAAATATTTGATCGAGTCGTGCATCCAGCCCATCATCCATTTCATCCCGAAGCCAAGGCCTCCTGCATAAACTGGACGGCTTACACCGGTAAATGAAGTGGATTCTTCGGCAATTGTTTGTGTGTCGGGGAAATTAGCGTACACGGCTTCATTAAATTCCTTCAGGAATGATATGGCCTCGAGGTTTTCGTTTCCGCCATAAATATTGGGCTCCCATTCGCCTTGGTTGCGCGAGTAATCCAGGTAAAGCATTGAGGCAACGGCATCAACGCGCAGGCCGTCGACATGATACCTGTCCAGCCAAAACAAAGCGTTACTGATTAAAAATGCCCGCACCTCATTGCGGTCATAGTTAAAGATGTACGATTTCCAATCCGGGTGAAAACCTTTGCGCGGGTCGGCATGCTCGTATAAGTGCGTACCATCAAAATTGTAAAGCGCATGCGCATCGCCGGGAAAATGCGAAGGCACCCAATCCAATATTACCCCGATACCAGCCTGGTGCAGCTTTTCTATCAAATACATTAATTCCTGCGGCGAACCATAACGGCTTGAGGCCGCATAGTAGCCGCTCACCTGGTAACCCCAGCTTGGGTAGTAGGGGTGCTCCGCAATCGGCATAAACTCCACATGGGTGAAGCCCATTTCCTTTAGATAAGGGACCAGTTTTTCAGCCAGCTGGGTGTAGGTTAAAAACTCATCAGGGCTTTCGGGGCTGCGCGCCCAGGAGCCGATGTGCATCTCGTAAACTGAGTACGGTTTATCCAGCCCGTTATGGTTATGGCGGGTTTTCATCCAGTGTTCGTCGTGCCATTCATAAAAAGTATCCACAACGATCGAACCGGTACGCGGCGCTACTTCCCAGCGCAAGGCAAATGGATCGGCTTTTTCAAGATCCTCTCCGCTTGTCGAGTTGATGAAATATTTATAAACCTCGCCAACGCCTACATTGGGGATGTATCCTTCCCAAATACCGGAGCCATCCCAGCGTGGGAATAGTGCATGCGATCCCTTGTTCCAGCCATTAAAGTTGCCTATCACCGAAACATAATGCGCATTCGGCGCCCAAACAGCAAAGTAGGTTCCTACAACGCCCGCATATTCAACAACATGGGCGCCCAGTTTTTCATATAATTTGTAATGTTTGCCCGACTTAAAGAGGCCGATGTCAAAATCAGTAAAACGGCTATAAGGTTCAACGTTCTTCATGGCGGGTGCAGGTTGTGCCGCAGTTTTAGCAGCAGCCGGTGATTTTTCTTTTTTTGGAGCAGCTTTAGCGGCTTTTTCTACCGGCGTTTTTGATGCCGCTACCTTCTTTTCGGCTGGTTTAGCTTTTTTAACACTTACTTTTTCGGCAGGTGCCTCGTTCGCGTTATCCGTTTTCTTTTTTGACATATCGGTGGGCCAAAGGCCTTTTAACTGGTAAACTTTTCAATTTCAAATAATACTTGCTGTATGCCCTTCAAAGGTATCCTTATCCAATCCGGGCGTCCGTTCAGCTCGTAGCCTAACTCATATACTGATTTCTCCAACAGGTGCAGCTGCAGCAGGAAATTCATTTCGGTGCGGCCACCAAAGATATGTTTAATATCGCCCATTGTTTGCAGGTACGACTCCACATAGGCGTCCGTAATTAATTTATACCAGCGGTCGGCCGCTTTTTGCAGGCGTAAGGGGTCGATACCTTTGGTTTCGCTGCTAAAATACAGTTTGGCGCAAACTGCGTAGTGAAACGAACGGATCATGCCCGCGACATCCTTTAGGGGCGAGTGTTTTATTTTCCGGTCGGTAATGGAACTTTCAGGTTCGCCCTCAAAATCAATGACCAGGTAATCTGTCCCGGTAAAAAGCACCTGCCCCAGGTGATAATCGCCGTGTATGCGTATCCGCAGGGCCTTCATCTGGTTACTGCTGATCTTTGAGAAAAAATGCCGGATAACTTTCTCACTATTGATAAATTCATCAGCCAATCCCTTTGCATTATCATCCAGCCGCGAATAGTTTTCCTTTAACAGCTTAAGCCGTTTATCCAGCAGGTTGGTAAGGTGTTTTTGAACAAACCCAACATAGCCGGGCTCAAAATGCTCAGGCTTAAAATCTTTATTTTTTTTGCCGGATAGCAAAGCCAGGTGCATTTCGGCGGTTCGTTTGCCCAGCAGCTCTACTTTTTCAAATACCTCATCGTGGATACTGAAATCCCGGCTTACAAAGCGAAAAAGGAAATTGTTGAGGTCGTCGCCGGTTGCTACCCAGCTGTCGCATTTACTGGCAACTTTTTGCATCATCAACCCCAAAGTAACCGGTGGCGTACCGGGGCGCTCAAAAACTACGCTGCCACAAAAAGCGGGAATATTTTTAAAACCACCTGTTTCGGTCAGGAACTGCAGCATTTCCACTTCAGGGTTTATTTCCCTGAAAAGTTTGCGGTATAATTTGAAGAAATATTTATTACCGTAAATGAGCGACGAATTGCTCTGTTCCAGGTCTGGGATCACACACAGGTAACCCATGTTTTCGTCCGTCGGCGCCAGGCCCTTGCCTTTATGATATAGCAAAACGCCGTCTTCCTGTTTGGTTTCGGTATTGTGCCAGATATTTTCGAATAATTGCCGCTGAAAACCAAAATCATATATCGCGTCGATCAGCCAGCCCGATTTTCCGTCGGCATTGATGCGTGTAATAAAGGCTTTGTGATTCACGCGCCCCAGCAGCTCGTAATCATCGGGAAGGAACGAAACCGGCATGGCGTATTTTTCCTCGTCGCCATAAGTATAGCCCACATGCAGGATAACGAGGTAGGAAATGCCATTTTCAAAGGGCATATTCAGCAACTGCTGTACCTTCAGGAATTTGATCATGCGCGCTTTGCCGGCAAACCAGCGGCATTTGCGCATATAATCATAAAAAACATGTTCTTCAAGAAATTTGATGGCTTCTTTATCATGCGCAAACTCATTCCATGCCTTGTTTAGCGCTACAGAATTTGTATTACTCATAACGTCCATGCTCATCATTGTTAAACCTCTATTCTGAACAAATGTACTGGTAATTCCCAGGGATTCAATTCAACATAATTCCATTCGCTATTCCAGCGGTAAGTGTTATTGGTGAGGATATCAAATACGGTAAAATCTTCGCCGGGGAACACACCTATTTCAAGAAGCGGGACGTGTACATGGCCGCCTTGCGTATTGAAGGGGTCGAGGTTGACCACACACAAAATATGGTTATCGCCTGATTTTTTATAATAAGCCAGCAGGGAATCATTGTGTATCTCGCAAAAGCTGATGTTATAGGTATCCTGTAATGCCGGGTTCACCTTTCGGGCGGCGTTTACCTTGGTGATCACGTCGGTTAGCTTGTTACGCTTTTCCCAGTCCCAGTATCGTACTTCGTATTTTTCCGAGTTGAGGTATTCTTCTTTGCCGGGATAGGGATCATGGTACATCAGCTCATACACCGGCCCGAAGATGCCATAGTTTGATGATAGCGTGGCCGCCATAAAATACCGGGCAATAAAGCTGGATTCAATACCACCCTGCAACGCGTATGGGTTAATATCATGTGTGTTTGGCCAAAAATTCGGACGGAAATAATCCTTCATTTCCGACTGTGTCAGCTCGGTCATGTATTCGATCAATTCTTGTTTTGAATTGCGCCACACATAATAGGTATACGATTGGGTATAGCCCAGTTTGGCCAGTTCTTTCATCACCTTTGGCTTCGTAAAAGCTTCGGAAAGAAAGATGGTACCCGGGTATTTTTTCTGTACTTCAGCTATACACCACTCCCAGAAATTGAATGATTTGGTATGCGGGTTATCCACCCTGAATATGCGGATGCCTTGTTCGCACCAGTAATCCAGGATGCTTTTTAGCTCTTTCCACAGGTTTTGCCAGTCATCATTCTCAAAATTGATGGGCAAAATGTCCTGGTATTTTTTGGGTGGATTTTCGGCATACTGAACTGTACCGTCGGGCCGCCATTTGAACCATTTGGGATGTTGTTTTACATACGGATGGTCGGGCGAGGATTGGATGGCAAAGTCCAATGCAATCTCCAGGCCATGCCCTGCTGCCGCTTTTATCAAATGTTTAAAATCGGCGAGTGTGCCCAGGTCCTTCAAAATATCTTTATGACCGCCTTCGGCTGAGCCAATAGCATAAGGAACCCCATCATCACCCGGCAAAGCATTGACGGTATTGTTTTTGCCTTTGCGGAAATTAAAACCTATTGGGTGAATGGGCGGAAAATACAAAACATCAAAGCCCATTTCGGCAACACGCGGCAGCAGGGCTTCGCAATCCTTAAATGTGCCATGTTTGCCTTCAACGCGCGATGCCGAGCGCGGGAAAAAACAATACCAGCTGCTGAAAGCGGCCTTTTCTCTGTCTACATAAACTTTTAATTCACGCGAATAGGTAGTTGCATTTTCAAGATTGGGATATTGCTCGATTATATGATGCATTTCCTTTGTCAGCACTGCGTTGACTGCCTGCTCATACTTTTTATCATCGCGCATCAGGGTTACCAGCGCATTGATCTTTTTTTGATCAGCCTTGCTTGCTACCGAAAGCATCCATTGCAACAGATCGGCGCCAATTAACAGTTCAACGTTCAGGTGCTGCCCATCCTGGTATTTTTTGAGGAAGCCGTGATGCCAGGTGGATGCATGGTCGACCCAGCCGGTAACGGTATAAAAATAAAAACCTGTTTTGGGGACTTCAAAGCTGGCCGACCAACGGTCGTTGCTAAACATATGCATGGGCACAAACGACCATTTTTTCTCGCTTTCGTGCCTGTACAGCAGCCGGGCGGCCATATGGTCGTGGCCATCTGCAAATATATCTGCCTCAACCTTTATTATTTCACCGGGAACTTTTTTTATGTAGAAACGCCCCGCATCAATTTCGGGTGTAACATGTTCAACAACAGCCCGCTGCAAGCCTTGTTCAGTCATCTGGTCAGGTAAATATTAATTCGGTTTTATAATTGAATCTTATGATAAATATACGTGCTGATGGATTGAGAATCAAGAACCAGGAGTCAAGAATCACGATAAAAAATAGGTTCTTCTTTCCTGGTTTCTATTCCTTCATTAAAGATTTTAACACGGAGATACAAAGTAGACGCAGAGCGCACAAAGTTTAATAGTTCGTCAATATATCTTAATTTCTTCGTGTTCTTTGTGCCTTCTCGGTGGACTCTGTGTTTAAATAATTAAAGTGATCCCAGCTTCCTGGTTTATTTTTATAGAACCCTCTTTTCTTTATCTTTAGATTTTTCTTCAGTCGATTACCAACTGCGAGAAATTCTTCCTTAAAGTCAGGTTCAAAATTTTATCCTTGCTAAAGGTAAATTCCTTTACTTCCTTGTTATCGGCAATAATCCGTGCCGGTTTAAACGGCAGGCCGACGATGTTAAAATTGTAATTCTCATACCTCGGCGTATACAAGCCTTCCATACTTTGCTGAATGGTCAGTTTGTTTGATTTTCCTTCTACTACGAATTTCTTTTCCAGATAAATATCCTGCTCATAGGCAAAGGTCTCTCCATAATCCTCAAAAAGAAAAGAATTCACCTCGTAATCACTGTAATAAACATTCAGCTTTACTTCTTCGATCTCTTTTTCACCTATATATTGCATCGCCGGGTATTCCGGAATTACCGACCCGGCCTTCATAAATATCGGCATGGTATCCAATGGGGTGGTTACTTCCACCTCTGTACCGCCATCGATGAGCTGGTTTGTCCAGAAGTAATACCATTTACCTTTTGGCAGGTAAACCTTTCGTGCTTTCTCGCCTGGCGCCAGCACCGGGCAAACCAGTATTTTGTCGCCGTAGGTAAATTCATCCTGGCGGAAATGGTTTTTATAAACCTCCTGCTCATGCATTATTATGGGGCGCAGTATGGGGAAGCCATAGCGGTGATGTTCCCAAAAAACCGAGTACAAATAAGGTATCAACCTGTATCTCAGTTCAATAAATTTGCGGTTAATGCTTGTATAGGGTTCGCCAAAGCTCCATGGCTCGCGTTCCTTGGTATCACCGGCGGAGTGTGCCCGCATGAACGGCGAAAAAGTGCCCAGTTGTATCCAGCGGGTAAACAATTCGCCATCGGGTTCGCCGCTGAAACCGCCGATGTCTGTTCCGCAAAATGGTATTCCGGATATGGAAAGACGCTGCAGCTGGATATTACCCAGCACCAGGTGTTCCCAGGAGGCTACGTTATCACCTGTCCAAACAGACGAAAACCGCTGTACCCCTGAATATCCTGCGCGTGTGATGGTAAACGGCCGTTTATTCTTCATCAGTTTGCGCAAACCATCATAAGTTGCGCGCACCATCTGCATGCCATAAACATTGTGGGCCTTGCGGTGAGATCCCCGGTAACCGTCGTACTGGTGACGAACATCATCAGGAAACGTTCCCGAGCCAAATACGGCCGGTTCGTTCATATCGTTCCAAACGCCCGCCACGCCCAACTCTACCAGGCCCTGAAACAAACCGCCCCACCATTCGCGAACATCGGGGTTCGTAAAATCAGGGAACTGGCAGCGGCCGGGCCAAACATGGCCCTCCATAAAATAATCATCGCTGCGGCGGCAGAAATGGCGTTTTTCCTTGCCTTCCTTAAAAACGGAATAGTTGTCGTCCACACGTATGCCCGGGTCGATGATCACTACGGTTTTAAAGCCGTCTTTAGCCAAATCGCTGATCATTTTCTTTGGATCGGGGAAATATTTTTTATTCCAGGTAAAACAGCGGTACCCGTCCATATAATCTATGTCCAGGTACAAACCATCGCATGGTATTTGGTTCTCCCTGAAGCCGTTAGCTATCTTTCGCACTTTCGACTCCGGATAATAGCTCCAGCGGCATTGGTGGTAGCCAAAGGCCCAAAGCGGCGGCATCGGGTGTGTACCGGTTATGATGTGGTATCGTTTCACCACGTCCATCATGTGCGGGCCGTGGATATAATAGAACTGCAGCTCGCCGCCATCCGCCCAAAAACTGGTTTTGGTTGGATCTTCCGCGGCAAAATCGAAATGCGCTTTAAAAGTATTATCAAAAAAGATACCGTGGGCTATATTTTCATTCAGGCTGATATAGAAGGGAATGCTGCGATACAAAGGATCCTGGTTCCAGGCAAAGGAATAGGCATCGGTGTTCCAGTTTTTCAGGCGTTTGCCTTTCAGGTTAAATTCGGTTGGTTTGTCGCCGAGGCCGAAAAAGCTTTCTTCGTCAAGGCAAACCTTCGTGCAATAAACATAATAACCGCCAAATTTTACGTTCTCTTCCCAGTGCATCGGCACCGCATCGGCACTGGTAATGTGGCCGTCACTATCAGAAAATGATATAAAAAAGTTATCCTTGCGGATGTGGCAGTTTACGGTGCTGGTTGAAACCCGGTATTCCTCATCATCTTCCGTCAGCGTAAAGTCGACTGGCTTAGTTTCAAGTTTTGGTACCGCGTAGGAAAAATCTTCCAGGAAAACGCTGTGCGGGGCCAGCCTCACGCGAATGATCTCGCTGGTAACCACCACGATTTCCACGCGTGCGTCGCCATCCGAAAAGTATATCTTATTACCTGCCTGTTGTGCATTTTTTGGCACGGTCAGGTATTTTTTTATGATCGGTTTTATTCCCTCCGCAGGGTTATTAAGGTGATGAAATTCTTCGTCCTCTTCCACTAACTTATTAACGACGAGCTCCTGATTAAGTATATTATCTTCCATTCAAAAAAATTAGTCTGCACAAATAGTCCATTGTGTATGTATAACGCAATATACAAATTACGTTTAATTACACCATAATTGTGTTGGTAAAACTGTTTATTTTACAATTGCGGATTGGCGACGGGCTCGTCGATGATCTGGATCTTTTTACCGTCCTGAACAAATAACACGGATATCGCGCCTAAAACCATAAATCCGCCGGCCATAAACAAGCCGTAAATTGCATGGTCGGAGAAAACATATTTCATCAGGAATTTGTTGCTGACACCGCTTACAATTTGAGGCATGGTGATAAAGAGGTTGAATATTCCCATATACACCCCGATTTTTTTTGCCGGTATAGCGCTTGATAAAATGGCATAAGGCATAGCCAGGATACTGCCCCATGCAAGGCCGATGCCAACCATGGGTAAAATGAGGAGGTAATCATTTTGAATAAAGAATATGGACATAAGGCCCAGCCCGCCCATGGTTAACGAAAATGCATGGGTTTTTTTGCGGCCGACGCGACCTGCTATTTTGGGAAGCATGAGTGCATAGATTGCTGAGACAGCATTGTATACGCCGAAAAGCACGCCGACCCAGTTCCCGGCATTGTTGTAGGCCTGCGATGAAGTATCGCCGGCTTTGATGTGATAAACATGTTCGGCTATTGCTGGTGTTGTATACACCCACATGGAGAAAAGTGCAAACCAGGAAAAAAACTGTACAATACCTAACTGGGCCATGGTTTTGGGCATGCTGAACAGATCAGAAAATATCTGGCTGATCCCACTCTTTTTTCCAACTGGTTCAATATCGGGCGCGTGAAATTTTGCATATTCTTCCGGTGGATACTCCTTCGTTCTGAATACGGTCCATAGTATCGAAGCAATCAGCGTTGCTGCCCCAACATAAAAAGAAAACAAAAGATTATTGGGCACATGACCTTTCGGAGCAGTTTCAGAAATCCCCATCCAATGCGCAAAAACATAAGGCAGCCATGAACCAATCACCGCACCCACGCCGATGAGGCAAGTTTGCATCGAAAAGCCATCGGTATGCTGGCTATCCGGCAAGTTATCGGCAACCAGGGCGCGGAAGGGCTCCATTGCAACGTTAAAAGATGCGTCCATTATCATCAGCATACCAGCCCCAACCATTATAGGCGGTAAAATTGCAGCCAGAGCAGAAGAATTTGGCATAAAAATCAGGGCCAGGCCCGACAAGAGTGCGCCGGTTAAAAAATACGGGCGCCGGCGTCCCAGTCGTGTCCAGGTTCGGTCGCTATAATGACCGATTATCGGCTGAATGATCATTCCCGTTATTGGCGCCGCGAGCCAAAACAGCGACAAATTCTCAACATCGGCGCCAAAGGTTTGCAGGATACGACTGGCATTCCCGGTTTGCAGCGCAAAACCAAATTGTATCCCTAAAAAGCCGAAGCTCATGTTGAAAATCTGCCAAAAACTCATCCTTGGTTTTTGGATGACGCCGCGTGCTGCCATAATTTATATTTGGTTCATTAGTTCAATGGTTCATTAGTTCATTAGTAATCTGGCGGATAATTTTCGTTAGTTCGATGCGACTTTTAATCCTGAGGCAGGTTAACCAATCACACACAAATGAACTAATGAACCAGTGAACTAATGAACGTTAAAAAACAAGCAGCACACCGCCCGAAGCCGGGATAGTTAGCTGCAGGCCATCTGCAATATTATCCGTATCGTATTTATTGCCAGTTAACAGGTCCGTAAACTCCATTGCACCGGCTAAATTGAAATAATTGAGCAGGTCGGCAGGTAATTTAACGGTTAAGCCCCATTCGCTGCGGTTAAAATTGGCAATTACTAATATACGTTGTTTATCGGTATGGCGAAGAAAGATATACAAATGTTGACTGAACCAGGGTTCGCGCTCATTGGCGAGCATCAGCTCCCAAAAATCACCCCATTTTAATGCGTCATGGGTTATAACAGCATTGAGCAACCGGCTGTAAAAATCGCGGAGGTTTTTTTGACTGTCCGACAAGCCCCCGCCATCGAACTGGCCGCCATTCATCCATTTTTGGTGCTCGGGCACGCCCCAGTAATCAAATATGGTAGTGCGGCCGTCATCCTGGCTAAACCCGGAGGCGCCGGCGCCGGGCTCGCCGACTTCCTGCCCAAAATAAACCATCACCGGGCCGGTTGAGAGCGTTGCCGTAACGATCATACCCGGCACGGCCAGCCATGGGTCGCCTGCAAACTGGGGCGAAGCAATGCGCCGTTCATCATGGTTTTCCATAAAACGGAGCATGTGCTGGTCTATGCCTTTGGTATCGCGGTTCCATAGCTGGTTAAAATCCCAGCAGGTGGAATCAGGCCGGGTACGGGTAAGGCGTTTGATGGCATCATACAGGCCGACTTTATCATACAGGTAATCAAACTTACCCGTTTCGATATAGCTATTGTAAAGATTGGGATTATATGCTTCGCCGATGAAAATAAGTTCCGGATATTTGGTTTTTACCGCCGCAATTGCCCAGCCCCAAAAATCAATGGGCACCATTTCCACCATGTCGCAGCGGAAACCGTCCACGCCCTTTGAGGCCCAGTAAATAAGGATGTCGCGGATTTTATCCCATAGCGGCGGTACCGGATCAAAATAAGAAGTAAGGCCGTTAAAATAGTTTACCCCGTAATTTAACTTGATGGTTTCAAACCAGTCATCAATAGTTGGCGTCGCGCTGAACACATCATTACCGGTGGCTTTGGCGGGGATTTCATCGAATCGACCATCTTTTAAAGGACTTTTTAACTCATCGCCGCCGGGATTATAACCACCGGGTACCACAAAGGGCTGTCCCGGGATATAATAAAAATCGTTTTTAGGGTCGAATGCTTTGGCTTTATCATCATCCTGGCCAAAATCGCGCACACCTTCCGGTTTTACATCGGATGCATAAGTGCGCGAAACATGATTAGGCACCAGGTCCATTAATACTTTCAGGCCGTTGTCGTGGGTGCGCTTTACCAGGGCTTCGAATTCGGCCATACGGTTAGGCACATCAACCGCCAGGTCGGGATCGACATCATAATAGTCTTTTATGGCATAGGGCGATCCTGCCCGGCCCTTTACCACATCGGGATCATCCGGCTTGATACCGAATGAAGAGTAGTCCGTCATGGTTGCATGCTCGATCACGCCGGTATACCAAACATGCGTAAAGCCCATGTTTTTGATCTCCTGCAGGGCCTTATCCGTTATGTCGTTAAACTTACCGGCGCCGTTTTCCCCAATGGAGCCGTAAAATTTATTAAGATTTTTTTTGTTGCCAAACAGGCGCGGCAACAACTGGTAGATGATGAGTTTGTGATCAGTAACTGGTTGTTCCATTTCCGTTTATTCAGGCTTCAACCAACAACTCATCGTTCGCTTTTACCAATTGTTCTTTGTCGTAAACCAGCACAGTGGTTTCGCTGCCGCTCAGGTTTTTGATTTGTACGCCGTCCTTACTTACTTTAATGTTGAGCAGCGTCCCGCGGAAACCGATATGGAACGAAAACGATTGCCACTTGCCAGGCAGGAAGGGCTGAAAAGATAATTTACCATCGCGCACGCGCATTCCGCCGAAACCCTCGACAACGGACATCCAGGTACCGGCCATCGAAGTGATATGGCAGCCGTCCTCGGTGTCGTTATTGTAATCGTCCAGGTCGAGCCGCGAGGTGCGCAGGTAAAACTCGTAAGCACGCGCCTCATCGCCCAGTTTTGCGGCAATGATAGCATGCACACAAGGCGACAGCGATGACTCATGCACCGTACGCGGCTCATAAAAGTCGTAATTACGGCGTATGGCGTCAATGTTGTACTGATCTTCGAAGAAATACATACCCTGTAAAACGTCGGCCTGTTTGATAAAGCAGGAACGCAGTATCCTGTCCCAGCTCCATTTTTGGGTAATAGGGCGTTCGCTTGCCGGGAGGTCCTGAACCAATACCTGTTCCTTATCCATGTAGCCATCCTGCTGCAAAAACACATCGTGTGCTGCTTCGTGCGGGAAATACATTTTGGCGATGATATCCTTAAAGCGCACCGTTTCTTCAGCTTCCTTAAAGTTTATTTTGCTGACCAAAGCGGTATATTTTTGAGGGTCAGCAGCCTTTACCAAAGCAATTACATCCATCGCATATTGCATGCACCAGGTTGCCTGTTTATTGGTATACCAGTTATTGTTTACGTTGTTTTCGTATTCGTTTGGACCGGTTACACCCAGTATTACGTATTGCTGCTTCTCATTCGACCAGTTAACCCTTTGCGACCAAAAACGCGCTATAGCGATTAATACTTCCAGCCCATACTCGGTCAAATAATCTTCATCACCGGTATAGCGCACGTAATTGTAAATGGCATAAGCTATGGCCCCGTTGCGATGAATCTCTTCAAAAGTGATCTCCCACTCATTGTGGCATTCTGTGCCGTCCATCGTAACCATCGGGTACAACGCGGCGCCGTCTTTAAAGCCAAGCAATTTGGCATTATCAATAGCCTTACCTAATTGCTTATAGCGGTAAAGCAGCAAATTTTTGGTTACCTGTTGTTTTGCTGTCGCGAGGTAAAATGGCACACAGTAAGCCTCGGTGTCCCAATAGGTCGAGCCGCCGTATTTTTCGCCGGTAAAGCCTTTCGGGCCGATGTTTAAGCGATCATCCTCGCCGGTATAGGTTTGATTTAGCTGAAAAATATTAAAGCGTATGCCCTGTTGCGCGGCGGCATCGCCTTCGATGATAATATCATTATGTTTCCACTTTTTTGCCCAGGCTTTTGCCTGTTCGGCAAGCATGGTTTCAAAACCTTTTTGACTGATGCGTGAAAGCGTTTCCTTTAGTTCCGCGGCAAGCGTTGACGCTTCATAGTTTTGGGACGACAGGTTTGCGGCGTACTTTATGAGGCTAATCTTCTCACCTTTTTTCACCGGTAAATTGGCAGATAAAGCTACGTATTTCTCTTTTTCAGTAGATTCAAATGCTTGTTCAAGCGTTTCGCCATCGCTTAAAACGGTGACCAACATACCCGTCGCAACCTCGAAACCTGTTTTTTTGGTGCGCATTTGGACATAGCCGCCATCTGGCCAGGTTTCCTTTTTTATTTCGTCCCAAAATTTCTCGCCATAGTTTGAATCCTGGTTTACTACGTCTCCATCAATAAACGGCGTAAGGGTTAGTGAGCCGTCGAAGTTTAAAGGACTGATGGTGTACTTAATTGCGCCGGTTTCGTCGTCGGCAATACTGCAAAAGCGAATGGCTTCAACTTCGACTAATTTCCCAATAGCGGTTTTGGCAGTGAAGGTCCTTTTCAGGTAACCTTCTTTCATATTCAACTCACGGCGAAAACTGGCCACCTCACATTTAGCCAGATCGAGCTGCTCGCCATCGATCAACACATCAATCCCGATCCAATTGGCAGCGTTAATCACCTTAGCGAAATATTCCGGGTAACCGTTTTTCCACCAGCCCACGCGGGTTTTGTCGGGATAATAAACCCCGGCGACATAATTGCCTCGCAGGGTATCGCCACTATATGCTTCTTCAAAATTCCCCCGCTGGCCCATGCGACCGTTGCCGAGGCTGAATATGCTTTCACATACTTTATTATGCTGCGGGTTGAATCCCCGCTCTATGATCTTCCACTCGTCAACTTCAATGTAGTCCTTCATTCTGTCTTAATTTTCGTCGTTACAGGTTCGAAGCGCACCGATATAAAATATCGGGTGAGATGGCTTCTTTCTTTACCCGCAGGCGACGACGAGATTATTTATAAACTATATAACTTTTGTAAACTCATTTCATTTAAACCACTGATCACGAGGTCGGCTTCGTAAAGCACCTCCGGCGATCCAACGCCGACAGCCTTCATGCCGCCGTTTTTGGCAGCTTCCACACCGGCAATGGCGTCTTCAAAAACAACGCACGCGGCCGGCGGCATGCCCAGTTCTTCTGCGCCTTTTAAAAACACTTCCGGGTCGGGTTTGGGCTTGCTCACTTTGTTGCCGTCGATCACCGCATCAAACAAGTAAGCGATTCCCACTTTATCTAATATCGTGCCGCTGTTTTTACTGGCTGACCCGAGCGCCGTTTTTATTCCTGCTTCACGGCAAGCTATCAAAAACTCTTTGGCGCCAGGTAAAATCTCGTCCGGTGTCATCCGGTTGATCATCTCCACATACCATTCATTCTTCCGGGCGGCAAGTTCTTCCTGCTCTGCTGCGGTTTTGGTTACCCCGCCCCATTGCAGTATCAGTTCCAGCGAGCGCACGCGGCTCACCCCCTTTAACTTTTCATTTTGTTCTTCGGTCAAATCAAAACCCAGTTCGTTTGCCAAACGTTTCCAGGCTTTATAATGATAAACCGCGGTATCTACGATCACCCCGTCAAGGTCGAATATACAGGCCTTTATTGTACTCATCTATAACCGGCAAATTTAATTAATTCGTTATAAGCCCCTTACGGTTTGCCGCCCGCAAGTTACTTTTATTAATATCTTAATTTTATGCGCCTAAACGGGTTGTTTATTAACAAACTCGTAATTAAGTCTAAAGTCCGAAGTCGTAAGTCCAAAGTCCAATACCTGAGTTTTGACTCATGACTTCCGACTTTAGGCTTTACTTCACCAGTTCCAGCACCAGCGTTGATTTCGGCCCGATGGTCAGGCTTGAAAGGTCAACGGTTTCACCGGTGATCACATTCTTTGCCTTTTTTGCGCCTTGTATACGCTCAACGTAACGGTCGGTTGTAGTGGTTTCTTCTTTGTCACGGCCGTTAAATAATATCATTATCGTTTTTTTGTCATCGTACCTGAAGTATACATAAATGCCTTTTTCGGGCACATAATCCATCATCTTACCGGTTTGCAGTGCCGTTGTGCTTTTGCGATAGTTGGCCAGCTTGCGCACATAATTGAACGCGTCATTTTCCCTGTCCGTGCGGCCGGCCGCAGTAAACTTATTCACTTTATCGTTTGCCCATCCGCCTGGAAAATCCGCGCGTACCAGGCCATCGGGGTTGCTGAAACCGCTCATCAATATCTCATCGCCATAGTACATTTGCGGCACGCCGCGCAAGGTCATCAGCATAGCCATTGCCGATTTATATTTATTGATGTCATCCCCTACTACCGATAACAGCCTGCTCATATCATGGTTATCCACAAAAATGGTATTCCGTGTAGCATCCTGGTACAAAAAATCCTGCGAAATTACATTGTACAGCCGGTTTACGCCTTCAGTCCAACCTTCTTTGCCGTTCAGCGCTTCATATATCGCGTCTTTAACCGCTGCGTCCGTTACACCCGGCAAATGGGTATCCAAGCCCTGGTGTATCAGATTCCCTTGTGTAAAATAGGCCTCAAGCACGGGAATCGAAGTCAGCACCTCACCAAATATCGACAGTTGCGGAAATTCGTTTTTAACATCCACCGCCCATTTGGCCATATATTCGGGATCATTATAAGGATAAGTATCCAGCCGGAACCCGTCGACGCCGGAATACTCCACCCACCAAATGTGGTTCTGCGTTAAAAAGTTTTGTACGTAGGGGTTATTTTGATTCATATCTGCCATGCGATGGTCAAACCAGCCATCAAGCATGGATTTCCGGTCCGCTGCCGAACCATGGATATCCGTTACGGCCTCATATCTAAAGTTCGACCGTGTATACGTCGGCCACTGGTGCACCCAGCTTTTCATCGGCATATCCTGTATGGTATAGCCTTCGGTACCTGCGTGGTTATGTACCAGGTCCATCACCACTTTCATGCCCATCGCATGGCATTTTTCTACAAATTTCTTGTACAACTCATTGGTGCCATAGCGCGGGTCGATCTTATAATGATCTGTTACGGCATAGCCGTGGTAAGATGCATGTGGTTCGTCATTCTCTATCGCGGGTGTTAACCATATTGCCGTTACACCCATATCCTTCAGGTAATCCAGGTGGTTCATCACCCCCTGGATATCGCCGCCGTGCCGGCTGTACATAGAGTCGCGGTGAACGCCTTTTTCGCGCATATTGGCAAATGAGTCGTTGGTAGTATCGCCATTGGAGAAGCGGTCGGGCATGATCAGGTAGATCAAATCCTTGTCGGTTACCCCCTGCGCACGGCCTGGTGATTGGTCGCGTTTTTTAAGTGCGTAATCGTAAACCAGCGCCTTTTCGCCGGCTTTCACAAATTTTATCGGGAACGTTCCCGGAGATGTGCCCGATAAAATGCGCAGATCGACAAATAAGTAATTCGGATTTTCAACTTTGTGCACTGCAACCAGCTTTACGCCGGGGTAATTCAACTCAACGTTCCGGTCGGAAATATGGTCGCCATGGACGATCAACTGAAGGTCGGGATTGTGCATGCCCACCCACCAAAACATGGGTTCTACGCGTTCCAGGGCAGGAATTTGGGCTGAAGCGCTCATCGCTGCAACAAGACAGCAAGCCGTAAAAAGAATAAATTTTTTCATGCCGGGTTTATCCTAAAATATAATTGGGCGGTGTGTTGTTCTTCTCAATAACCGCGTTCCAAATTTATAATAAAAATGATAGGTTGGAGGAAAAAATGAAAATGTTTGGGAGAGGAAGTCCGAAAGTCGGGAAAGTCGGAAAGACAACAAGCAATTAAATTGCGTCCTTCAGTTCTTTCAACTCTTCCAGCTTTACAACATCGGAAGGGATGTCCGGATAGAATTTGTTAAGTATATTTTTAATAACTGAAATGCTTTCGATCTTTTGATATGGCGAGATTGCGAGGCCATGAATCAATTCTGAAATCTGTTTGGCTTTTATATCCTCGTATTGCTTAACAATAAGCGAAGAGCCACCTGCTTTTTTATGCAAGGTAATCATCTCGTTAGTTTTCTTAATGCTTTCAATAAGTTCTCTTAAGTGATGATTGCTCTTCATAAAATGAACGGTAAAATTATCAAAGAAAGATTACTTAACTAACAAAAATTCACGACAATGAACCCAGCTTTTTCTCAGACGACGAATGTTGAGAATTCTCCTTAACAAGTTGGGGTGCGGATACGATTACCTGCACGTTATTCATCCCTGGCAATTGTGTTGTTGTCGTGGTGTACGCGGGCTGAGTTTGCGTTTTTTGATTTGGCATGTCTATTTTTTCTGTTCAACCATTTTTATAGATTCACCAACATATTCTTCATTGACAAATTGATCTAACGCTGGTAAGTAGTCGCCATCATATTTATTTAGCAGATCGACAATCTGCTTATCAATCATATTGTTTAAATATATCTGAACGTGGTTTTTACTTTTATCATCAAGGTTTTCTTGCAATTCGTCCAAACCATATTCCTTTGTTTCTTTTATTTTTATTTTAATGTCCAGGGATTGAACGTTGGTATTCTGCTTTAATAACTCTTCGTATATACCATTTATTCTAAGAGCCGCAATTTCGTCGATTTTTAAATATTGCAAAATTGCTTTGTTGGCTGTAAACTCCTTATAATCAACGCCCTGTTTCATAAGATAATCCGTATTCCATTGAAGATTTAAACTCCCACGGATAAAACCAGTTATATATCCAAAGTCGTATCCTCTCACCTTTCTATTTTCGGCTTTTTCTTCTTTCACCAGGCTTTCAATTGCTTTATTTAATGCTGATAAAAAATCATCCACCAAGGCCGTTTCATCAAGTATAGAAAAATCGTGTTCGGGATATTCCCTCGCGGCATTTTTTGTCCACTCCCTAAATAAATTAAAAGCGATTATTTGTGATTGGACTTTCATTTTGTTCGTCTTCAATTTCTTTCGTTTGTTAAATCTAATTTAGCGTATTAAAACATCTAATAAGCAAGGAAATATTTTATTTATGCAGATCACCATCCACCCAATCGCCACCGTCTCCACCAAAAGAACAACCCCAACAGATGATTTTTGGGGTGATACGATTTCCGAAATAACACTATTGCCACATATCCCGGACGACGCATTCAAAGGCATTGAAACATTTTCGCACCTGGAGATTATTTATTATTTTGATAAAGCAGATCAAAACAAGATCGTTTATTCCGGGCATCCGCGCGGCAACCCGGCATGGCCGGAAATGGGCATATTTTGCCAGCGCAAAAAGGACCGGCCTAACCAACTCGGGCTTTGCACAGTTGAATTGGTTGAGCATACCGGGCGCATTATCAAGGTTAAATACCTGGATGCGATAGACGGGACGCCGGTTTTGGACATTAAGCCAGTATTTAAAGAATTTGAAGTAAAAGGCGAAATCAGGCAGCCGGATTGGACAGTGGAATTGATGAAAGACTACTGGAAATAAACATCAAATGTCATTCCTCGCCCAAATGCTGGGGGAATGACATTTTTGGGCGGTCGCGATTAAAGGCCTTTACACCAGTACGCCGCCGCCATCAACAACCATCACCTGCCCGGTGCTGAAATTTCCTTTCATCAGGTATAAAAAGGCTTCCGCAATATCAGCCGCTTCGCCAATGCGGCCGGTTAATAGCTGGCTTCCGAAATTGCTGAACATGGCTTCCCGGTCCGCTTCTGGAATATTGTTCCAAAGCTCCGTACGCGTCACGCCGGCGCAAACTGCGTTAACACGTATGGGCGCCAGCTCAACGGCAAGCGCGCGGGTTAAACCTTCTATGGCGCAGGTTATGCTTGCGGCTACCGCCCATCCTTTCATCGGCCGAAGGCCTACGGTACCCGTTGTTAACGTGATAGAGCCGCCTTTCCGGATAAACGGGCTGCCGTATTTGGCGGCCATTAAGGCGCCAAAATAGCGCAGGTTAAAAAACCGCTTCGCGTCGTCCTGTTTTAGCGAGGCCAATTCGCCTAATTGCAATGACTCTCCGGCCGTAAAAACCAGATGATCAAACTCGCCGGTCTGCTTAAAAAATGTTTTGATTTGCTGCTCGTCGGTAAGATCAACCACAATTCCTTTACTTGCCGATGGTAAAGTGGCTAATGCCTGGTCGACCTTTTGCTGCCGGCTGGAAACAACCACTACTTCGGCCCCTAAACTCGCGGCGGCCTGAGCGGTTGCCAAACCGAAACCTGATGTACCGCCCAGCAGGACGATTCGCTTTCCTGCCAGGCTGCTGTTTGTTTGTGCTGTTTTCTCTGCCATGTTATTTGTTTTTTGACAAACAAAGTTCCCCATAAAAAACCCGGAAACATTTAACATATGGTAAAAAGCATCAGCGCATGTTTTTGCGGATGCGGCTGAGCGACTGCTGGGTGATGCCGAGGTAGGAAGCAATATCAGCTAATGGAACCCTAAGTGCAATATCCGGCTGGCGCAGCAGAAAGTTACGATAACGAAGGCTGGCGTCTTCGCCCAGGTATGAGTTTTTAAGCGCTATTTTATCCAGTAACGATTGGGTAGTTATGCCTGTGATCAGTTCTTTCAGGTAAGGAAGTTTTTGATAGAGCGCCAGCAGTTTTTGTTTTTTGATGACGATAATTTCCGCGTCGCAAGCTGCCTCGATGCCTTCAGCAGCCGGGGTTTCATTGTTAAAGCTGTTCAGGATACTGCAAAACTGGTTTTCCTTTAAAAAAAAGTAAGCCATCTTGTTGCCCTTTTCATTTTGTGCCACAATGCGCAAAACGCCCTTGCATATAAAGTACATTTCCCTGCAAATATGCTGCTCGTTAAAAAGCACCTCCCCTTCCGTTACTTTCCGGTAAATCAACTCGTTTTCAATCAGGTCAGCATCGGCCGGCGGGATATTTTTAAATAATCGGAGGAAGTTTATAAAAGACTCGAACATAGCTATAAAATCTGCCAGCAAAAATACCGGCATGTTATCAAATCAAAAAATAAAAATAAAGTTGCGTAACCCAAAAGTTACCTATACATTTGCGTAACCCAAAAGTTACGTATTATGCAGCGCGATCTTGTTATCAAATGGTTCTTCCCTCATCCCGCTGAAAAAGTGTGGGAATGTCTCACCACACCAGAATTGATCAGCCAATGGCTGATGAAAAATGATTTTAAACCGATAGTGGGCCATAAATTTCAGTTTCACACCCGTCCGATACCCAAAATGGGCTTTGACGGTATTGTTTATTGCGAGGTGCTGGAAATTATTCCTGATAAAAAACTGGTATACACCTGGCAGGGCGGGCCAAAGCCCGGCGTTATCCGGCTGGATACGGTGCTCACGTGGACCTTAACCCCCGGCGCGGAAGGTACCACTTTACTCCTTGAGCACACAGGCTTTAAAGGCCTGCAAAACTATCTCACCAGTATTTTTTTGGAAAGAGGCTGGAAAAAAAATGTGGCGCGCCGCTTTACAAAAATTTTAGAAAGTCGGTAAAGTCCGAAAGACGCTGCAAATGACGCTGCGGCAAAATAAATGAGCTATAAAGAAGATGAAAATGAGAAACGTATTGGACCCCTTCCAGGCGATTGCCGACCCGAGCAGGCGCCAGATATTAATGATGCTGGCGAAAGATAAACAGTCGATCAATTCGCTTGCGGGGAATTTTGAAATGAGCCGTCCGGCGGTATCCAAACATGTGCGGGTGCTGTACGAGGCTGGCCTTATTCAAATTAAAGACCAGGGCCGTGAGCGGCTTTGCGAGTTACACGAAGATGGCTTTGACGAAATAAAAAATTGGCTTATCTTTTTCGACCAATTCTGGAAAGGGAAACTGCAAAACCTTGAACAATTATTAAACCAAAGAGCAAATAAAAATGAAAACGATTGAGATCATCTCCATCCCGGTTACCGACCAGGAAAGATCAAAACAATTTTATGAAGACCTGGGCTTTACATTGATCGTTGAAGCACCGTTCGGGCCTGAACAAAAATGGGTACAATTAGGCTTTCCGGGCCATGATGCCAGCATTACGCTGGTAACCTGGTTCCCTAATATGCCGCCAGGTTGCCAACAGGGCTTTGTTATCAAAACCGATAGCCTGGACCAGGATATTGAGGAATTGACTATTAAGGGCATCGCTGTGGGCAAAATTGACGAAACGCCCTGGGGCAGGTTTGCCGGCGTAAAGGACCCGGATGGCAATACGGTTAGTTTCCATCAATAGTGAACTATTATTTTTGATCACAGATTTGAGGTGATTTGTATGATTACACAGATGCCTGACATCGGGCGTCTGAACCGTTGATTTGGTTGATTTTTATGATTTTTTTGACCATATTCAGTAACATAAATCAGGATAATCACAAAAATCAACCAAATCAACGGTTCAGACAATTATCAGCAATATCAGCGGTTTTCCAGTGCCATAAACCTCATAATAAATATTAGCGTCGCCGGCATTAAAATAGGTCCCCGCAACAGGGTTATTGCCATAAGGCACCTGCGCACAGGATGCGTTCATTATTACCAGGCCTATCATCGCACATAAAATCGTTTTCATGATTTATTTGGTTGAATATCAGTAAAGTTATGAATTATTTGTTCAGTATAAAATTACCCGCCGGCACTAAAATCAAGCCTTTAAATTTGCTTATTAAGCGCCGATTATAACCGGCAGTTAAATATAAAAAAACCACAACCTAATTATTCCCCGGGACGTATAACCCCCTGTTTAACAGCTATTACTCCCGCCGCATGGCGGTGCTTTGATAGGATAAATTTATCAATAAAATGAAAAATTTTTTAACAGTGTTGGTCCTTGCAGGTTTAGGGTTTTCATCATGCCAAAAGGATTCAGTGGCGCCAACAAACAGTTCAACCGAAACCAACCCGAAAACCATTTCGTCAGTTACTACACCAACCAACCAGGGTCCTGTCGCGAACGACACAACCAAGGGATATATACGTGTGCAATTGGCAATGAATGCAACGGCAACTGATGATATACTGATTGAATTTAACCCGACGGCACATGCCACTTATTCGGGCGGCGAAGACGCAAAAACATTCCCGGGAAACGGCGCGATTAGTCTGTCCAGCCTCTCATACGATAATTTCCTGCTCGCCATTAATGCCCTGCCACTGGTTTCAACAGGTACCACGGTCGGACTGGCGGTAGGCGCAAATGCAAACGGCGTTTATAAGTTAAATTTAACTACGATAAGCAGCACCGTCCCCCCGTCAGTTAATATCTGGTTGAAGGACGCGTACAAAAAAGATTCGCTGGATTTTAGAAAGTACCCCAGCTATGGCTTTAACATTGATAAAAGCGATACCGCTACATACGGCAGCCACCGGTTTACCCTGGTACTGCGCGAAAAATAATAGGTTTTGGTGATAGTTTTTTGATTTTTAAACCCCCGCCGGTCGCCCGGCGGGGGTTTTGGTTTAATTACAATTCCCTTGCTTAAAACAATTAAAGGGCTCATCTGTCTGATAGCAAACTATTTTGCTTAAGCTTTTCCCAGAGGCAATGAGGATAATTTTTACTGTTTTAGCAATACTAATTTCAATACCGGCATTTGCGCAAACCAACCAGGCGCTCGGTGTAGGCCGCCGATTGGCTGCCGCACGCAGGGATACCACAATCGAATCGGACACCTCCAAAGAAAACAAGGAACCGCGGTATTTTTATCTATCGCTTAATACCAACGCATTTGTTAACACACGGGGCGGGTTTGCCAAAAGGTTTTCACCCTCTGCGGAGTTTGGGCGCACTTATGGTATTTTTGACATCGGTATCGCAACCGGCTTACTGAATATTTTAAAAGGCGCCGGCGATACCGCACACTACCTGGAGTTGCGGCCAACTATCAACATCTTCTCGAAAGGGCGGTTTGCCGAATCGCTTTGCCTGGGCGCAGGCGGCGTTTTCGGGGCAAAACAGGCGCTGATGAGCGAAATATGCAATGGCATTAATTTCAATATCAGCCCGAATGTGGCCATCGCCATGCTGCAGGGGTATGTGTTTTTAGACGGAACTAACAGCAGCCGAAGCACCCAGTATTTCGGCATAAATTTTACCTATAATTTCCTGAAACCGCATAGCGTGAATAAACAGCGCAAAAAAACGGCGATTGTGAGCGATAACTGAATCACAGATTTGAGGTGATTTTTGATCACAGATTCAGGCTGATTTTTTTGATTGCACAGATTTTTTAGCGCGGGGCCTTATTGTCTAAATTAAAAATCCGAAATCGAATCCCGATAGCCATCGGGAACGAAATCCGAAATCGCTACTTTCCCCAAACGCTCGCAATCGGCGGCGCGGTATTGGTATCGGTAAAAGGCAAACCATACATCGATTCGAGCGTGTGCAATAAGTTATAATGATTGACCGGAAAATCGTACTTGCCGCCCAGCAGCTTGGCGCCATAAAATATGGTGGCTATCTTATTTTTGTTTTTTGAGGACGAGTCGTCCTCGTCCCAGGTAATGATCAACAGGCTATTATGTTTTTTGGCCCAGTCGGCATATTCGGCTATGTTGGCTTTTAGCCAGGCATCGCCGCGGCGGATGGCGTTATCGTCGCCTGAAATACCGATGTTATGCATGTCGTGATCCATATCAGGCACCACAAAGGCCAGGGTGGGCAGCTTGGTGAAATCCTTCGGGAAATCAGTCATGGGTACGCTGCAGGTTACAGGAATGGTGTTTACCCCGGCGCCCAGCCAGTTTACCCAGGGGCAATGCTTGCGCGCATAAAGGTGGCCGATGGTATAGCTGCTGGATTGGTAGGTACAATCGAGAAAACCGGCCTTGGGCATGTCCTGCGCATATCCTTTGAAGGTAAATTTTTTATCAATCAGGGCCTCGCCCAGGTTTGGTGTATTAAAAGGTGTTTTTCCCTGCAGGCAGTCATCGCCGGTAACACCCTGGGTACTGCCCGAAAATAAGGCCAGGTAATTGGGCTGGCTTGGATGCCCGATGGCGTACGAATTGGTAAACAGAACACCGTTTTTTGCCAGCTGGTTGATGTATGGCGCATTGTCGGACCCGATGATTTCGTGATAGGCATGGTTTTCCTCCATCACGATGATCACATGATCATATTGCGGAATGTCATTTTGCGCCTGTACCTGTAAAAAAAGCGTGGTAAGTACCAGCACGGCTGACAACGGCTTAAAAAAACTCATAGGATTAGAAGGATTTTCGGGCTAATTTGTTTCAATATCAACATCCTACTCGCTTTGCAGCTCAATTTTATTTTGCCCGTAGGTATAGCTGTAGGCAACCGTGGCATCCAGCTTATCACCGTTAAAGTGGCAGGTAATGGTTTCGGAGTGCGGGCTTTCGATGTAACGGAGTTTCAGCAGCAGTGTATTAGCGTTAGCCCAGGTATAACTGCCGTCTACCTTGTAAGGAGCCAAAAATGCGATATCCTCCTTAGCGCCCAGCAATAAACTGGGGCCGGGCCACGAAGTTAAGCCTGCCTGCCACTTGCCCGCACCAAAGCTCACTTTATCCACGCCTGAACCTATGCCCAAATATAACTGACAGGTATCATGCCTGAAACTGAGCTTAATTGATCCGATATTAAGCGGGTTAGGCTTCAGCGAAAACACCCTGTCGGGCACCTGTCCCTCCGGCCCCACCAGGGCATGCGGCAGCGGCGGCAAAGCCAGCGCAGCTAAATGTTTGTCTAACAGGGCATCGCCCTCTTTATCGGGGGCGAGCGCGGCCGGATGCATAGCCGGCAGCAGGTATTTCCAAACCAGGTTCAGTTCGTCCTGCATATTGGCAGTTTCAGAAGTGATCGCGATAACGGCATCCTGGTCGGGCATTACTATGATGTACTGGCCAAAAGCGCCGTCTGCGCGAAAGGCATTGTGTCGGCAGCGCCAAAACTGGTAACAATAGCCCTGCATCCAGTCGCTGCTGTCCTTTTTACTTTGGGCCACACCGGGCACCTGGTCAATTTTAAAGGTAGTAGCTTCGTTTACCCAATCCTTTGGCAGTAACTGTTTCCCGTTCCACATTCCTTTTTGCAGGTAAAGCTGGCCCATTTTTGCCAGGTCTTCCGTTTTTAAACGCAGGCCCCAGCCCCCGGTGTTGATACCCTGCATATTTGCTTCCCAATCTTCGCCGTGAATACCCAGCGGGTCGAACAGGCGCGGTTTCAGGTAATCAAGTTCTTTTTCGCCGGTAACCTTTTGTACAATGGCGCTCAGCATAAACGTGGCCATGGTATTATATAAAAACACGGTACCGGGCTGATGTTTTATCGGTGTAGCCAGGAAAGCTTTCACCCAATCGGTTGTTTTAAACGGAATGACGGTGGTAGGGTCAGGCTCCATGCCGGCGCTCATGGTTAGCAAGTTTTTAATGGTAAGTTGTGCCAGGTAGGGTGAAACGGTATCCGGCAAACTTTGGGGAAAAAACGAAATTACCTTATCTGTAATCTTCAGCCTTTTCTCGCTCACGGCAAAACCAACAGCGGTTGACGTGAAACTTTTACTGGTGCTGTACAAGGAGTGCTTCAGATCAGCCCTGTAGGGGTTCCACCAGCCTTCGGCGATGTTTTTACCATGCCGGATGATCATGATACTGTGAAATTCATTTTTGCTTTGGCCGACTGCCGTTAAAAAACTGTCGATCGCGGCAGCAGAGACGCCCTGTGCTTCAGGCGTGCCGTGCGGGAAGGCAGTGGTTTGCGCAAAAATGCTGAAATTGAGCAGGCAGGCAAACACTGCCAGCGCGATGGATTTGGTAATTCGGGCCATGGATGAATTGAGGTTATAACAGGAGGTGAATTTAGGAAATTTTTGGGAAGTAGGCTATGTCGGGGGGGGTGCAATTCAAATGGTCGCATAGCCACCAAACGTTCCTTACGGAACGTAAAGAATATTTTTTCACTTTCTACCCACCAGACGCCCCGATGGGGCGAAACTTCTGCAATCCTCGTCCCATAGGGACGGTTGGTGGGTAGAAAAATTAAATATTGGTTTTAGCGTTCCATCGGAACGCCTGGTTAACAAAGCGACATTTTGAATTGCACCCATGTCGGGTTAATAACTATCCTGGCATACGGCGCAGGGTCCGCGTCGCATTAACGTTTACCCACAAAAACCAGCCAGATCGTCGTTGCGGGTTCTGCTTCGGGGGCAACTTTGTGGGTAAACTTAAACCGTTGCAAAACTCTGCCGGGTCGAAAAAAGTAATTTGATCGGTCTGAAACCGAGCCCCGGGATAACAATCAGGCAAGCTGCCGCTCTTGCTGCAGCAACTGGATAATAGTCGATTTCAGTTGGTCGGACAGGTTAAAGTTGGATGAAACCTCCCACTCGCCGCCATGATCCACAAAGGAGCATTTGGCGCGTTGAAAGTTTACATCATAGCGGGTCAAATTCTTTCTTTGTTTTTGCTTCCTTACGTCAAAATGGAAACGCTGGTTCCAAAAGGTAAAGTTTAGCGGAAAGCTTGTTTCGTTTTTCATAACAGGGCAGTATTAACAGGGAGATGTGTACAATAAAACGCTAAAACAACCTTATCAACAGTCATTTTTTTGTTTACGTAAAGATATAGAAAAATTTCGGCACAATTAAAAGGAGAAATGTTATTTTTTTGTTAAAAAATGGCGCTTTTTATGGCTTAAGAAGCATTTTCTTGGGGATTGACGCGTATTTGTATCCCGGATGCAGCTCATTTTTTAACCTGTAGTCAACGATGGTATCAAATCAGATGGATTGCCCCCCGCGATGGGCTTTAAATCAGCGCGGACGTATGCCCTGTTTTAAATCCGGGAATGACGTTAAGACCAGGCTTGGAGGTCATTTTTTAAACAATGGCAGTGGCAAAGCACTAAATATTTATAAAAATACATTTTGTATATTTTTATAATCAATTCGAAAATTCATTTCTTTTAATATCTCAAAAAATCAGAAAGTTAACTTATAGAGAAAATTTTTATTATTTAAACAATATGTTTTTGCATTGTATTGAATAATATACCTATCTTAGGACTTGATTTGCCCTGATAATTACTGATTAACCCGACTAAAACAATGAAAATTCTGGTAGCAGAAGACGATGATCTAATGCTCAAAATGCTTGAATTCCGTTTAAAAAAAGACGGGCATGAGGTAATCGTCACGCACGATGGACGCGAGGCAATGGATAAAATTGACGAGTTGCTGCCCGATCTTGTAATTACGGATATAATGATGCCGTACTTATCCGGTCTTGAAATAATCGGTGCGGTAAAAACCAAGTATCCGGGTACAATGCCTGTGATCATTATCTCGGGTATGGGACAGGAAAGCGTGGTTTTAGAAGCATTTAAGCTTGGCGCGGATGATTTTATCACAAAGCCGTTTAGTCCAAATGAATTGTCAGTGCGTGTAAAACGTTTTGAAAAATCAGTTTTTACCTGAAATTTGAACACCAAGTCCGTTTTAACCATCCTTAAAGCATGACAAGCAGCCAATTATTCGTGCTCGCATCACTTGTTGTGAGTTTGCATACCCTCGGATTAATTATCCTGATCTTTACCAATATGATCCTGCTCATTTTGGCATTCATGCTCTTTTTTATGTTATGGAAAGGGACACATGAAAAAAATTATGACAGATATCGTCTGATTTCGGGCCTCCTTATTCGCCGTGCGGTGTTTTATGATGACCAAATCGATCCCGAGACAGGCATTCCGGGAACCAAAAAAGCCAAACGGCTAATGATCAATAAAATTTTCAGAAAGCTATTTACGGAAGAACTCATTTCTGCGAAGAAAAACATTGCTGGCATGGCCGCCGAAAACCTGAAGTACCTCTATCACCAGTTAAAACTTGAATCGTTTGCATTAAAAAAATTAAACAGGAGACGTTGGCATACTAAAGCAAAAGCCATCCAGGAACTAACCCTGATGGACATGCGCGAGTTAAAAGATGATTTGTTTGTGTATACCAATAATAAAAACGAGTATGTGCGCATGGAAGCGCAGGTAGCGGTGGTTCAATTTAATGGTTTTGAGGGATTACGTTTTCTTGACTCGATTACCTATGCTATCTCGGAGTGGCAGCAAATTAAATTACTGCACAAGCTGTCAAATCTGCCGCCGGTTCACATTGATATTAGCGGCTGGCTCAAGTCATCAAACACCAGCGTAGTGGTATTTGCCCTAAAGCTGGCGCGAAACTATCACGGCTTTGAAATGCATGATGTCATTTTAACGTGCCTTGACCATGCCAACCCCCAGGTTCGCCTGCAGGCCATTCACTGCCTCGGTGAAATATATAATGACCAAACGTCTATTCATCTTATTTCGAGGTTTTGGCGCGAGGATTTGCGGCATCAGCTTGCGATTATAAGAGCGCTGCAAAACATTGGATCTGAAAAAGATAATATTTTTCTGAGCACGCTTTTGGGCAACGATGACTATGACCTGAAACTTAACGCCGCAAGGGCACTGGCATCCAGCGGTTTAAAAGGTTTGGCATTGTTGGTGGAGTATAACGATTCGGACTTAGTCCTCAATGATATTATTACACAGGTCAAAGGAGAATTAGCAGCGTGAACTTGCAGGCGACTATTTTTGATGTTTTTACTTACGCGCTTCTCAGTTACGCGGTCCTGCTGTTAACTATTTACATTTTAATAGGTTTCTTTTCTATTGCCGAAACGCGGGCCTATGTGCGTAAAAATAGCTTCACAGATTACCGGGTGCTGGCATCTTCGCCGGAGGCTCCAAGTGTAAGCATATTGGCTCCCGCTTTTAACGAAGGCGCGACGATCATTGACAATGTGCGCTCGCTGCTTTCTTTAAATTACATCAACCTGGAGGTTATTGTTATCAATGATGGCAGCACCGACGACACGCTTGCCAAGCTAATCAGCGCGTATGACCTGTATGAACTTGATTTTTTTGTTAATCCCCAAATAATCACGCAACAGGTAAAGGTGGTTTACAAAAGCCATAATCCTGTTTACAAAAAACTGATCGTGGTTGATAAATATAAGGGCGGAAAAGCAGATTCGCTTAATGTGGGCATCAACATCTCAAAAAATGATTACCTGGTCAGTATCGATGTAGATTGTGTTTTAGAGCAAGATGCGCTGCTGAAGCTGTGTAAACCTTTTTTGGAGCAAACGGCGAAACGCGTGATAGCGACGGGCGGCGTTTTACGCATTGTAAACAGCTGCGACATCGAGGGCGGCCGGCTGGTTAAAATAAATTTACCCGAAGAGTTTTTACCGCGTGTGCAAACGCTGGAATACATCCGTGCCTTCTTGCTAAGCCGGATGGCCTGGACCAGGCTCAACGGCCTGTTGCTGATATCCGGCGCTTTTGGGGCGTTTGATAAAGATATCGTGATCAGCTGCGGAGGCTATAATAACGAAACCGTAGGCGAAGATATGGAGCTGGTGGTGCGGATGCGCCGTTATATGGAAGAAAAAAAGGAACCCTATAAAGTTGCCTTTATACCCGATCCGCTTTGCTGGACAGAAGCGCCCGCCACCTATAAAAATTTAGGCCGCCAGCGCAACCGGTGGACCAGGGGCACCATTGAAACCCTGTACACGCACCGAAAAATGTTTTTCAATCCTAAATATCATGTTTTAGGCATGGTTAGCTATCCCTACTGGCTCTTTTTTGAATATTTAGCGCCGATCATCGAAACCATCGGCTTCCTGGCGTTCCTGTTGTTTTGTTTTATCGGGGTTGTAACCTGGTCATGCTTTTTTATCATGATGAGCATTTTCAGTGTCGGCGTACTGTATTCTATTTTTGCTATATTAATGGAGGTACTCACTTATAACCAATATAAACAGAAAAAAGACGTATTACGCTTGTTATTAGTTGCCATGGCCGAACCCATATTCTTCCATCCCTTTGTGGTTGCCTCCGCAATTAAAGGCAATTTTGACATCCTGAGAAAGAGAAAGTCCTGGGGGGAAATGACCAGGCGTGGATTTACCCACCTTCGCAAAACCAAAAATAAATATGGGAACTAAAAAATCTGAGGAACAAAACCCGTCGAAATTCTTCGCGGCGACAACTTCGGTTGCCCGGTTTTGTATTTTATGGCTTTTTATCATTCTTTTCATTAGCCTGCTGGAGTTGCTCTACAATTCGGTCACGCACCATTTCAGGGAAAGTTTTTTTGAGGTATTAATGCTGGCGTGGTTAAACGACCTGGTCTTTTGGTTTAAAGCCCTGCTTTTTGTTTATCCGCTATTTGTCATTCTCCATCTCATTTCGCCAAAATTTATGGCCGTAATCTATTATGTTTTTGGTGTTGTGATGGTGCTGTTCCAGTTTGCCTTATCCCTATACTTTACTACGGCACTGGTGCCGCTGGGCGGAGATGCTTACAGCTACTCCGCAGCCGATATCAGGCAAACCGTGGGCGCATCGGGTGTGATAAGCTTTTTAAATATTGTTTGGATTGTATTGCTGATAGGTATTACCATTGCGGTACTGTGGTTTGTGCCCAAACGGCTTAAACTAAGCTTATCCGTAGTAGCAGCTTTGCCTTTACTGATATTTTTAATCTGGATTTTCGATGTTCAGGCTAAAATAACAACGCCCGATTTAAAATCCGATTTTGCCAATAACCTTATCCTTAATAAAGCTGACTATTTTTGGCAATCCTCCTATAAACATTTCAACCCGGAGCCACACGAACTGGATATTTATGCTGACAATTATATGGCTGATTATAGCAAAGCAGCTGTAAACAACGGGTCTTTCAAGTATACCGATCCGCAGCAATATCCTTTTTTGCATGGCGACAGCGTTGCGGACGTATTATCGCCATTTTTTAAGAACAACCCGCAGCCACCCAATGTCGTTATTATCGTGGTAGAAGGTTTGGGCCGGGCGTTTACCAACGACGGCGCTTACCTTGGGAATTTTACCCCTTTTATCGATTCGCTGTCGGGTAAGAGTATTTACTGGAAAAACTTTTTAAGCGAAGGAGGCCGCACATTTGCCGCCCTGCCATCAATTTTAGGTTCGCTGCCTTTTGCTAAAAATGGCTTCCTGGCCCTGGGCAATAACATGCCTGATCATCTTTCGCTATTAAGCTTGTTAAAATATAATGGGTACCATACGTCTTTTTATTATGGCGGCGATGCAAAGTTTGACAACATGGATATATTCCTCCGCAAAAACCATGTTGACGAGTTGAACGATGGAAAAACCTTCCCTGCGGCAGGTTACCTGAAGCTACCGGCTGCGAATGGCTTTTCGTGGGGATTTGACGATAAAAGCTTGTTTAAACATTTCCTGGTAACACGCAATGCAAATCCCCCGGCGCCGCAGCTAAGTATTATTTTAACCGTTTCGACCCATAGCCCTTTTGCGATCAATGATCAGGCTAAATACCTGGCGGAGTTTGAGGGCCGCATGGACCAACTGCATTTTACTTCGCAGCAGAAAGAAGAGCACCGCGATTATAAGCTGCAGTACGCCAGTATTTTATACCTTGACGACGCCCTGCGCGGTTTTTTTAACAGCTACAGGCAAAGAGCCGATTATAACAATACCATTTTCCTGATCACCGGGGATCACCGGATGCCTGAAATACCGATGAGCACCAAGATTGACCGGTACCATGTCCCACTCATCGTTTATTCGCCGATGCTGACGCATACCGCACAAATTGAGTCTGTTTCAACCCACTTTGACATCAGCCCGAGCCTGCTGGCATTCCTGCGGCATCATTATAGCATACAAGGCCCGTCGCTGGTAAGCTGGATGGGGCAAGGCCTGGATACCAGCCACAATTTCAGGAATGTACATGCCTACCCGCTGATGCAAACCAAAACCGACATCATCGACTTTATAATGGGCGAGTATCACCTGAATGAAGATAAGCTGTTTAAACTCGACCCGAAAATGGGCGAAGATGAGGTACATGATGATCCCAAATTAAACCAGCTGAAAACGGCCTTTGATGAATTTAAGAAACGAAACGACGTCATTGTCACCGGCAATCACATCATACCCGATTCGATATACGCGCATTACGGGAAGGGTAAGCGTTAGTCCGGAAGTTTGTCTGAACCCGAATTTATTGAATTAACGAATTAGCAGAATTCCATAAATTCCTTAATTCAATAAATTCGGGTTCTGACAAAAAAAGCCCGGCGCCCGGCCAGGCATTGTCTCTTTTATTACATTTCGTTACTACAGTTGCAAACTACAAGCATAGCTGTCCGAAGTTGCAAATCGAACAGCGTTCGGTACACTACCAACGGTGCCACTAACTCCTTAATATGTCGATTAACTTACGGTCTATTTTTTTTATTTGGAATGGATCGTGTGTTATTTTATACACATTTTTTTCATAATCAATTCCTATGAAGTCGCCGTCCTCCATATCTCTAATATGATAATATACCAACCCGTCTAAAATGACTTCGTAAACATCCATTTCATCTAATAATTTCCTTTCTTCTACACTCAAAAATGGTTCAATCTTATTATAGTCTTTATTATAAAGGTGCTCTTTTCTAATTTCTTCGATTTCAATACTGTCGACGTCCAGATCAAATTTTTTTGCACCTGTTATTGAATAGCCAGCAAGAGCGCCCGCTGAAACGTAGATGGAATAATTTAACTTTTCTTTTGATTTTTTGTCAAATACCTTTATCCCTGTTATTTTATAAGGTTTTTCTTTCTTATGCTCGAATCGCTTATAAATTTTGGAGTTGTAAGTGAAACCCACATATCCAGGTATATCACTTAATCCAATTAATACTCCTCTTAATAATCCATCATCGATCTGCTTTTCCAACGTAAAATAATCAGTTGATAATTTTTTAATGACATTCTTTAGAAGGATAATCTCCCAAGTCTCAATTTTAGTTCGTTTAAACAGGCCAAACATAAGGTTATTTGATTAAAATTTAGTAAACCAATTAAATTCTTTAAACCACCCAACAGATTCTTTCATACCAATTCGTAAAAACTGGAAACGATAGGTGTCAATTAACGCATGTTGTATTGTATTAAGTTTCCAAACGTTTAATCTATTATTTACCAGCCAATTTGGCAAGTCATAAGCTCTTTGCATCCGCTGAGTGATAAACATATGGCTGTATTCTGTGCTGATTCGTTGCTCTCCCGTTTCGGTTAAAATCGACGTGAGAGGAGTCGCCTTCGCGCACCTGTCGATGCTACAGACTCACGCCCGATTGGGGGGGGCTTTAGCCATTTACTTACAGTTTGTCCCTGCAAAATCCTAACTTCGAGGAATAAAATCAAGATAGACTTGCATGAATCGAGTTATGCGTCATTTATCGCATATTCATACAACCGCTTTGCTGTTTCGCTATAAGACGGCAAGTAATTTAACCCCTGTGTCCAATCTTCTATAAATTCTTTAGCCAAAAAAACTTCGATTAAATAATGATATATTTCCCTATTTTCTTCCTTTACAGCTCCATCGCCGACTTTTCCATAGGCAAGAATAATATCTGAATTAAAATCACCTATATCCTTTTGAAAGATTATCAACTCTTCATCGACTCTTTCAATATTTTCTATTAGATCAACCAATTTCATATTTGGCAACAATTTACGATTATTTACCCCATATAGCAAAACCTCCAATGCCACCCGGATGCAAAGTTTCCCAAAATGGGCTTGTTATAGTATGTTGAATTTTGGGAACAAGTTGCATGACGCCAGCCTCAATGTCATGATGCCAAACCCAATTTACTGGCGACAAGCCCCTTATAGCACCGGTAGATGACCTTGGAATATTTACTCCTAATTCTGACATGTTTGAAGCAAATGTTGTGTCTGTTGCCATCGTTGCATCCAAAGCTGTATTCCCACCGCCAAGTCAAGCGTCCACGCTTGACTTTAAACAATTTGCAGCGTCCACGCTGAAATATTTACGCTGGATTTCATCGCCTTTGTTGGCGTTTTTCACCAACAAACCGTTATGCCTAACCGTGATACAGCGGACTGTTATGGCGAGGCTGATACGGCAGGTTCCGCCTAACCCCCTGGCACGCGGGGCTTGTCTGTGGGGACACAGACAAGGGAAAGGGACATGATCGTCACCTGCAATCATATCATACCGGATTCGATATATGCGCATTACGGTAAGGCAAAGCGTTAGTCCGGAAGAAACTGCAAAGCTGATTTTAACCACAGAGATCGCAGAGAAGGCACAAAGAGCACAGAGAAAAAAAGTGATAAACTATTAGGCTTTGCGCCCTCTGCGTCTTCCCTTCGTGTTCTTTGCGGTAAAAAATCCTGCGCAGTTTAGGAGAAATGTCCTGGCTGGTTAAAATATCCCCGTTTACCTTTTCCCCGCATTTTGCTCTAAAATGGCTGTCATCATCGGGCGATAAAATTCCCAAAAAAAACTGCCCCGTTCCGAGTCGTCGTCGCTGTTGTAAAACAGCCATTTAAATGCGCCCACACCTTTAAAATACGATGACCCCATTCCAACAGGATTATCGCAAAAATCGCCCGAAAAATAATAAAACCGGTAGTCGCTGCTGTTATGCATCAATATCGCCGGAAAGGTGGCCGGTATGCCGTATTGAGCCAGTTCGGCCTTACCCTTTGCATTTACGCTGATGTCAAAACGCGAGATGACGTGATTTACGGTAAGGTCGGGCATGATAATATCAAACCAGTAAGGATATTTAATTTTCGCCGGCAACGAGAGCACTTTCTGGCCATAGCCCGCCGTTAGGATATAGGGCATAGGGTCGCTTAAATATGTGCCTTCCCCAAGTACGACCACCTGGCCCGAATTGCTGACAAAAGCTATTCCTGCTTTATGGAAGGGCCATTTTTTATCGTGCTGCTCCATATACGCGCGGGTAAGCCACTTAGGTATTTCTTTGTTTTTAACGGAGTCAAGGCTCTCAAAATATCTTGCCGACCAGTTTGACCAATGCAAGCCAAAAAGATATTCAAACTTAACGCGGTTGTCTTCGGTAGTGGGCGACTCGATCGTATTGAACTCGGCGATAATGAGTTTATGCCTGGCCTTCATATCCTCCAAAAACTCCAAATCCTGCTCGCTCATGCCACCATATATGATGTCCGAATGTTCATTCACATTCTTCTGAGCATACCATTCATTTTTATAGACGCCGTAGGTGTCGGTAAAATAAGTAGCGTCCACATCGGCGCTTAGTTTATTAAGCTGTTCCGATGAGAATCTTTCCAACCCTTTTATCTTGAATTTTTTGTCTGGCCCGGGGAAAAAGCCGAAATAATCGTTGTTTGTGAGGTACTTTTTTGTAGGTGTTTTGGTGAGGCGCTGGTTGTTGAGCACCCATGTTAACGAAACATGTTCCTGGCCCTTTTGGTTAAGTACAGTTTTATCGACGATTGCAAACACCAGCTTTCTTTTGGGCGTAAACACCCATGCCAGGTACATCCAAAGCGGGGTGAGTAATGCTGCGATCAATATGACAAATAATGTTCTTCGTTTAAACATAACTAAAATCGTCTTTGATAGCCTATCCCGATATCCAACTGGTTGCCCCGGGTTTGAAACCGGTATTCCTGGTTTTCGAGGCTCGCATTTATAAAAAATATATTGCGCTTAAAGGTGCGGTAATAAGCCAGTTCAGCATTGTCTGAACTTAACTTATAATTGTTGCCGTTGTTTAACAGGATAATATTACGCGGGTCATCTGGCGAAACGCCTGTGCCCAGGGTAAATGACAGGTAATCAAACGCTCCGCCGAAATAATACCGGGTATTGAATGAGTACGACTGGGAAACCGACCCAAACGAGGGCGTTAAATAAGTACGCAGCGTGAACCTGAAATTTTTGTAATATTTCCCCAATGCTGCAGTGTAGATCCACGTTGAACCCGAAAAATATAAATACCTGAACCCAAGTTCGCCCTCAAAGCTGTTGGGCAGGTTGGCGTATAGTGAAAAACCGCCCCTTGCCTTTGGAAACACCGTTTGGTTGCCCGAATAGGCCGCACTTACATAAGCATAAAACATTTTTGAGATATGCGGATAAGCATCAACCTCGTATTGCAAGCCGTTGGTATTAAAACGGTTGGCGTAGTTTAACGTGCCGATAATAGAGCCAAAACTGGTTTGCCTGGAATAATCCAGCTCTACAACCTGCCAGGGGCTGTTGAATTCCTTATCAAAATAGATATAATCATAGCTCAAACTAAGCTTATTAATGGACGAATTGTCTTTTACCCGGTCTTCAACGGCGCGGGCATCGCTGTTTGCGGGGTCGGCCTTTATTAAAACGTTTAGGGTTGAGTCGGCAGCTTTGTATTGATGCAGGTCATTTAGCACCTTGCCTTTCAGTAAAAGAAGGTCCGTTGATTGCGGGTGATATTTTAACCCGCTATTGACTATTTGCAGGGCCTTTGCTGAATTGTTATTCCAATACTCCAGGCTGGCGGCGGCAAAAGCGGCATCTTCAATATCGGGGTGTTTATCCAAAACGGCGCTGAGCGTTGAGCGGGCGCTGTCGAGCTTCCCTGTCCAGGTGTACACCCTTCCCAGGAAAATGCTTATTTCCGAGTAATCAGGGCTTTTTGCAAGTGCTTGTTTACTCAGGCTGATGGCCAAAGGATAATTTTTTTGCTCAAAAGCCGCGCTGCGGGCTTGTTTAAAAAGTTCGTCGGTTGGTAGTGAGGTTTGTGCGTTAACAAGTTTAAAACTGATCAATAGCAATAACAGGATGGATATTTTGTACATTTCAACAGCGGCATACCGCAATTAATTAGGGTAAAAGAAATAGGCCAATAATTGTCAATAATCCTATGCAAAATATAAAAGTATTTCGACAAAATATAATTTTATAACAATTTGTTAATGACGGTCAATGGGTTGCGAATGATTTGTTAACACGACTATCGGTGTGATCATTTTTATAACCGCCGGGGAATCAAACCCAACACACTTGACCTGGCAGGATGAATTTGCGCGGTCTGGCGGCGCATGACGAATCAATATATAAATAGCTGAAAAATAGCTAATTATGGCATGTTTTACATTTTACTCAGTATACTGAGTAAAATGTGATTTGTTTTGCGTGAAATTAAATATCGTCCCCGGCATTCAGGCGTTACGGTGTTATGAATTTATAACTTCGCCGGGCGGTGAGCCAGGGCGGATTATCTGCCAGCGGAGCAAGTGTTGCTTTATGTTTTTGGCTAATGCATAACACCAAAACTTTTTAGTGCTATCTTTATATAAATTAACCTTCGCCGTAATGAAAACCATTAAAATCCTGCTTGCCGCGTTACTGTTACTTCCTTTTTTTTCAAACGCGCAAACAGCAACGCAAAACAACCAGGCCGCGCTGTTGCCGCGCACGCAAAAAAACGACTCGCTGGTGCGGGGCGTCAGATTTGCAGATTTCCGTGCATCAGTTAAACAGTTTATGGACAGCACTAAAAAGGCGCTGCTCGACACCTCGTGGCAGTTGTGGAAGTCGGAAAAGTGGACTTCGCTTGAACAGTTTTTCACCAAAGACAGCCTTAACAGCGGCTGGCCGCCCAACGCGGGAGCGGCATCGTTAAAAATGGTCACGCTTGACTCGGGTGTACTTATTGACCGCTATGGCGGCTATTATCTTGCCGACAGCGTTTTTCACGACCAGGGCAAATTTGTTTGTAAAAAGGGAGTCCCCTTTCCCCGTCGCGCCCTGCCCAAAAGCACCCTCAAATCGCCCTACCGGCTGTATCGCATCGTAAAATCCATCAATAATATCAAAAGCGGGCTCATCATCCCCTGGTTTAACGAACCGGGCCTGGGCATCCAGTTTGAAATGCCGGTAACCATCGATTCCCTCAAACACGGCGGGTATATTGTTGAAATAAGCAGCAAACCGCCGAAGTGAGCGCGGCAGCAGAAATGATAGTGGCCGAAGAAACTGATCCGCCGGGCTGCGCCCAAACCCGCCAAAAAGACCCTGGCATTGAGAGGAGTGTCGGTGGGGACACCGACACAGGGGAGAAAACGTTTTTAAGGCGGCTAAATTTTCAGTCGCAGGCTTCTGATTTCAACTTAAAAGTTGCGTATCTTTCCTGCATCAACCCTTTTTACCATGAAACTTTTTTGGGCTTTAGTTTGCACGGCCGTTACGGCCACGCTGGTTTGGGCGCTTAACACTGGTTTAGGCGGTCAGCCGCCCATTGGCAAGCTGCTTAATCCCGGCACCGGCTTTTGGCAAAATGCGGAAAGTAAGGATGCGAATGCGGCTGAAAACCTGCAGATCGGCGGTTTACAGGGCAAAGTGGTGATCAGGTTTGATGAGCACCATATCCCGCATATCTTCGCCCAAAATGATCACGACCTGTACCTGGCCCAGGGCTTTATCACCGCCCGCGACCGCCTGTGGGAGATGGACATACAAACCCGCAGCGCATCGGGCAGGCTCGCCGAGATAGTCGGCCTGAAAGGGCTGGACCATGACCGTTATGAACGCCGCATGGGCATGGTTTATGGCGCGGAGAACAGCCTGCGCGGGCTAATGAAGAACCCGGTTTCGGCCCTGATGACAAATGCTTATACCGAGGGGGTGAACGCTTATATCCATACCCTGAAGCCAAAGGATTACCCCTTAGAGTTTAAACTGCTGGACTATGCGCCGGAGGAGTGGAAACCGATCAACTGCGTTTTCCTGCTGAAGCTGATGTCGGAAACGCTGGCGGGCGGCAGCGACCAGTTCGGGATGACGAACGACCTGCGCCAATTCGGCGCAAAGGATGTAAGTGATTTGTTTCCGGATTATCCATTTCATGAAGACCCGATCATCCCGGCAGGCACCAAATGGAATTTTACACCCCTGCCCATCCCAAAACCCTCGAAAGGCTTTATGGCCCGGATGAATGAAAGCATTCATGATAAGGAGATCATGCCGGGCATCGGCAGTAATAACTGGGCCATCGGTGGCAATAAGTCGGCAACGGGCTACCCTATTTTGGCGAACGACCCGCATTTGGACCTGACGTTCCCGTCGATATGGTACCAGGCGCAACTGTCATCGCCCACGGTAAATGTGTGCGGGGTAACGCTGCCGGGCGCGCCGGGAGTGGTGATCGGCTTTAACCAAAAGATCAGCTGGGGCGTTACCAACGTTGACGCCGATGTGCTTGACTGGTACCAAATTAAATACAAAGATGCATCGCGCAATGAATACTGGTACAACAACCGCTGGAACGCGGTAACCAAGCGCATAGAGGTGATCAAAGTGCGCGGCCAGGCGGATCTGGTCGACACGGTGCGTTATACTCATCATGGCCCGGTGGTGTACGATAACCAGGGGGAGCGAAAAAAGGACAGCCATGAAAATATCCCCGTCGGGAACGCGCTGCGATGGATTGCGCACGACGAGTCGGACGAGTTTATGTGCTTTTACCTGCTTAACCGCGGCAAAAATTACGATGACTACCGTAAGGCGCTCACCTATTACACCGCGCCTGCCCAAAACTTCATATTCGCCAGCTCGGACAAGGACATTGCCATTACGCCAAACGGCAAATTCCCGCTAAAATACAAGGACCAGGGTAAATTTATCCTGGACGGCAGCGACCCGGCCGACGACTGGCAAGGCTGGATACCCTATGATCAAAACCCAACCGTTAAAAACCCGGCGCAGGGCTTTGTGCGATCGGCAAATGAGTCGCCAACCGATCCCTCCTATCCCTACTACATCAACTGGCGCTATGAGCAGTATTATCGCGGTAAGCGCATCGCAGATAAACTTTCGGCCATGAGCAATGCCACCGTTGACAGCATGCGCCTGATGCAGCTGGACAATTACAGCATTTTGGGGCAGGACGTGCTGCAGGCCATGGTAAAATATGTGGATACCTCAAAACTGCATGCCGATCAGCTGAAAGCCTTTGATATCGTTAAAAACTGGGACAGGCACTATGCGGCCAATTCCATGGGTGCAAGCATATTTTTCAAATGGTGGCGGGAGTTTAACGATACTACCTGGAATACCAGGTTCGCGTCGAAAAGCATCTACCTGAAAGTTCCGTCGTACGATAAAACAGAGCAACTGCTGCTGACTGACCCTAATTCCAAATGGTTTGACAACCCGGCAACTCCGCAGAAGGAGACTTGTGCGGATATCGTTAATATTGCCTTTATAACGGTTGTCGACGACATGCTGCACAAGTATGGCCAGCCCGGCGAGAAATGGGAATGGGGTAATGTAAAAGACACTTATATTGGCCACCTTGCAGGTTTACAGGGCTTTGGCACCGGGCAGTTCTTTACCGGGGGCACCGGCGGGGTGATCAATGCCCTGAGAAACAATAACGGGCCGTCATGGCGCATGGTGGTGCAAATGGGGCCTACAGTAAAAGGTTACGGCGTTTTCCCCGGCGGCGAATCGGGCAACCCGGGCAGTTTTTACTACCGCGATATGTTTGAAACCTGGCGGGATGGAAAGCTGAATGAATTGTTGTTTTTAAAGTCGGCGGATGAGTCATCAGTAAGAATTAAAGGCACCCTGACGCTCACAAACAAGTAAGATTTAATACGTTTTTGGCTGTAGAGACGCAATATTTTGCGTCTCGAAACGAAATGATTGAAGGGTTTAATTCGGTCATTGGGTCCGGAGACGCAATATTTTGCGTCTCGAAACGAAATGATTGAAGGGTTTAATTCGGCCACTGGGGTCCGGAGACGCAATATTTTGCGTCTCTACCGCTATCTTTATCGCGCCAATTTATCCCCGATGAAGAAAATAAGTTTACTTATCCTTTTTACTGCCAACTGCATACTGCTGCTAACTGCCAACTGCGCCAACGCCCAGCAAAATCAGCGTACCTATTGCAACCCGATCAATATCGACTACGGCTATACGCCGATACCTGATTTTGCCACCGAGGGTAAACATCGCGCCACGGCTGACCCGGTGATTACCATGTATAAGGGCGATTACTACCTGTTCTCAACCAACCAGTGGGGCTACTGGTGGAGTCATGATATGTATCACTGGAACTTTGTGTCCCGGTCGTTTCTGCGGCCGGAGCATCATGTTTATGATGACCTTTGCGCGCCGGCGGTTTGGGTACAAGGCGATACGTTGCTTGTTTTTGGATCGACTTACTCGTCCAACTTCCCGATATGGATGAGCACCAACCCAAAGGCTAACGAATGGAAAGAAGTGGTGCATGCTTTTGAGCCCGGCGGCTGGGACCCGGACTTCTTCAGGGACGATGATGGCAAACTGTATATGTACAACGGCAGCAGCAATGCCTACCCGCTGTACGGCGCGGAGATCGACCCAAAAACTTTTCACTTAAAAGGCTACCGCAAAGAAATGTACTTTTTGCAACCCTTTCGCTATGGCTGGCAGCGCTTTGGCGAATATATGGATGATACCTTCCTCGATCCGTTTATCGAGGGCTCGTGGATGACCAAACATAACGGCAAATATTACCTGCAATATGGCGCGCCGGGTACGGAATTCAGCGGATATTCGGACGGCGTTGTTGTAGGTGATAGTCCGCTGGGGCCGTTTACGCCGCAATCCATGCCCTTTAGCTATAAGCCCGGCGGCTTTGCCAAAGGCGCAGGGCACGGCGCAACCTATACCGATGCCTGGGGCAATTACTGGCATATATCCACCATAGTCATCGCCGTAAAAAACAGTTTTGAGCGGCGGCTGGGCATTTGGCCGGCGGGTTTTGATAAAGACGATGTGTTGTACTGCAATACCGCATTTGGCGACTATCCCACCTATCTGCCAGATGGCAAAGCGGACCATTTACAAAGCCGCTTTACCGGCTGGATGCTGCTGAACTACAATAAGCCGGTGCAGGTGTCGTCGACCCTTGGCGGCTATATGCCAAACAACGCGGTCGACGAGAACATAAAAACCTACTGGAGCGCGGCAACCGGCGATGCCGGCGAGTGGATACAAAGCGACCTGGGCAACGAGAGCACCATAAACGCGGTCCAGATAAACTACGCCGACCAGGATGCGACCGTTTTGGGTAAATCGACCACCGATTATACGCAGTATAAGTTGTATTACTCATCAGACGGAAAAAAATGGAACCTGCTGGCCGATAAAAGCCAAAACAAAACGGACGTGCCGCATGACTACATCGAGTTGGAAACCCCGGTAAAGGCCAGGTATGTTAAATTGGAAAATGTGCACATGCCCACCGGCAAATTTGCCGTCAGCGGATTAAGGGTTTTCGGCAACGGCGGGGGCGCAAAACCCGATACCGTTAAAAACTTTATCGTGCTGCGTACCGAAAAAGATAAACGCAGCGCCTGGATAAAATGGCAGACGGTAGATAACGCTTTCGCCTATAATATTTACACGGGCATTGCCCCCGGCAAACTTTATAACTGCATAATGGTTCATACCTCAAACGAATACTACTTTAAGGCGATGGATAAGGATAAGCCTTACTATTTCCAAATAGAGGCGATCAATGAGAATGGTGTTTCTGAACGGACGAAGGTGATTAAAGTCGAATAATTTCGCAATTCGCAGCCTAAACTTGTTAACACGCGTATAAGGGGTGTTAGTAAATTATTTACGCCTTTGCATTCGGAAATATTTACTTTGAGTGTTGTTAGAACCGGTATGTGCTTTCGCAGGTTAATTTTATTATTGCTGCTCATTTTTGTTTGCGATAAACTTTTTGCCGCCACCTTTACGGTGACCAGCAACGCCGACTCCGGTCCCGGCACTTTGCGCCAGGCACTTTCAGACGCGGCGACGAATGGCACCGCAACAACGGATAACATCACTTTTAATCTCCCCGGCGCTACCCAGGCTTCCATCACCATCACTTTACTTTCGCAGCTACCCGATATTACGGCGAATGTTATTATCGACGGCACCACCCAGCCGGGCCTGCCATTGGGCGTAAGCAATGCAAAGGTTATTATAACCACTGCCGCACCGGCCGCGGGCTTTAATGGTTTAAGCGTTTCGCCATTGGTAGGCATTAATGACGCGGTACAGATATACGGCCTTTATATCGAGGGTTTTTCGCCAAACCAGCCCAACCTGGGCAGCGGTATTATTACAGGGGCAAACTGCAAGCTGGTGATTGGCGCGCCCGGCAAGGGGAATGTCATCAGCGGCAACGCTTATGCTTTTACCGGCTATTTTCAAAATTCGACGATTCAAAGCAACTTTATCGGTATCCAGCCTGATGGGGTAACTGCGTTTGCAAATGCCACCATATTTTATTCGGCACAGGATTATAACAACCTTTTGGTGGGCGGGCCTGCAGCCCAGGATGGAAACGTGATCTTGTCGGGCACTTCGGCCGGCTTAAACTTCGGGGGCGGTACTTCCACGGCATCAAAAACCATTACTATACAAAACAATTTTTTTAATACCGATAATACCGGCACAAAATCAATCGCGATAGCCAATAACTCGTGCATTTTGGTGAGCGACGCAAACACTATCCTGCTGGCGGTGGGCAATGTTTTTAGCGCCGCGGAGATTGCCATTTTAGGGCTCAACAAACCGGCGTTCATCATTACCGGTAATTTTTTCGGGACCGACAAAACCCAAACTTTTCCGCTTGGCTCGGGGTCGTGGGCTATCGAAAATAACAATGTGGTATCCACCATCGGGGGCCCCAACCCTACCGATCAGAATGTTTTTACCAATTACCAAAATCCCATCAACGCCTACAACGGTTCGTTTACCAACATCATACAAAACAGCTTTTACTGTAATACCACCGTGCAGCTAAACGACCCTACCGGCGGTAAAAACTTCATCAGGATAACAACGCTTACCAATACGAGAGTCGGCGGCGATGCGCCCGCAGGCGCAACGGTTCAGCTGTATTTTACGCAAACCAGGTGTACCACCTGCAACCCCAATACCTGGTTTGCCACGGTAACGGCGGATAATAACGGTAAGTGGACCTATGTGGGCGCTATAACGCAAAATGTACTGGCTTCGTCTACGCTGTTCAACAACACGGTTGGCTTCCAGTTCGATTTGCTCGCTACGGATGAAGTCACCATTACCAATTACGACTGTCATCACGCCGGTTCTATCGAACTTAAAGAAGCCCGGCAGGGCAATTTCCAGTTTTTGTGGCAGGACAGCCAGGGGAATACGGTTGGTACTACACAAAAGGCCCGCAACCTGCAGCCCGGAATTTACACGCTTACCATAAACGAAAACAATAACTGCCCCTCGGTAAGCGGAAGTTTTACAGTGATCGACCTGACGCCAAAAGTGTTTCCCCAAACCGCCCAGCTGGATTGCAGCAACCTGACGGCGAGTTTTACAACCTATCCGAGCACCGGCCCCGGTATAACGGTGGCCAAATACTATTGGGAAAACGCGCAGGGCACACTTATAGGAACGAAACAAACTATCAATAACCTGACAGCAGGCAATTATTCCCTCTACATTACCGATAGTAATGGCTGTAACTCGCCAAAGGTGACGATACAAGTACTGCCGCCACCAACCGCTCCGACCATTAACGATGGCCCTGCCACACCAAACGATGCGACCTGTGGACTTTCGAACGGTTCGGTTATTGGCCTTACTTTGACAAATGGTGCAAATACAAGCTATGGCTGGAATGATATCAATAACAAGCAAGTGAGCGCCGGGCAGCTAAATCTAACCGGCGTACCCGCAGGCCAGTATTATTTTTTTGATTATTACGATTTTAACTGTCCACCCCTAAAAAGCAAAGTATTTACGATCAATAATACCGGCACGGTTACACTGGACGTAAGCCCTGCCACTACTACTCCTTCTACCTGCTCAAACAGCAATGGCGCCATACAAGGCTTTGTCCAAACCGGCGCCACTAATTTTCAATGGTATAACAGCCAAAACCAACTGGTTGGCAACCAACTCGATTTAACAAATGTGCCATCGGGCACTTATTACCTCGTGGCATCCAATGCCACATGCAACGCCCAAAGCGGGGTTTTCACGATAACCAATATTCCGGCGGTTGCAAACTTCCCGTCGACCTATAGCGAAACCGATGCAACCTGCAACCTGGATAATGGCGGCCTGGCAGTTGAGTTTTCTTCGGACCCGGATGCTTCTCCCGATTCATACCGCTGGGCTGATGCAAACGGAAAAACTTTGATAACAGACGACGACCTTACGGGTGTCGCCCCCGGTACTTACAAGCTATACGTCACCGATCTTAACGGCTGCGAAAGCCTTTATCAAACCTATACCATCAAGGCCACGCCGGTAATACAGATCGATGCAGCCTCCGCTCAAATAACGCCGGATCAGTGCCTGCAGGGCACAGGCAGCATACTCAATACAGCTATCTCCGGCGGCGTGCAGCCTTATACCTATACCTGGCTGAATGTCCTGGACCAGGTAATCGGCAGCTCCTTAAATTTAAGTAATGTAGCAGCCGGGAGCTACACCCTACAGGTAAAAGATGCAACCGCCTGCGGCCTGGCGACACAAACTTTCATCCTCCCAAACCAAACCGCGTTTGTACCTGAACCTGAACTGGACAACCTGCAGGTTTGCACTCCCGGCCAGGCGATGCTGCTGGTTAAAAACCCGCAGCCTGGTTATGGTTACCGCCTGTATGGTTCTGCAACCGGCGCCGATACGCTGGCGCAAAACACCACTGGTGTTTTCACCATCAATGTTACCCAAACAAGCACCTATTACGTTACCCAATATTCGGGCAGTTGCGAGAGCGCCCGCGCTGCGGCCACCATTACAATCGGCCTCAGCGGTCTTACCGTCCCCAATACGTTTACCCCGAACAATGACGGTATCAACGATTATTGGAACATTAAAGGCATTGAGAATTACCCAACGGTTGTGGTACAGATATTTACCCGTTACGGTCAGAAAATTTTCGAATCAAGAGGCTACAGCCAGCCGTTTGACGGACGCAACGGCAACGCAGCTTTACCCGCGGGGGTTTACTACTATATCATCAACCTTAATGCCAATTGCAGTTTGGTTTCGGGGTGTTTGACGCTGATACGGTAAAAAAACGGAGGGGCGCCCGGTTTTAAAACCTTGCAGGTAAGTGCTGTTACGGCGAAAACAAACTTCGCTAACTCAAGTGTTCACGAAAATTCTCAAAAACGTGACAATTTGGAGTACCATCAAATTTTAAATGCTAAAAACCAGTGCTTTTCGTCGCCGTTTTGAGCGTGTGTGTGTGCAAAACGTGAACACCTTAACCCCGTACGTACGGGGTTTGAGCATCATCTTTTATAGGAAAAGCCGGGCCAATATTAAACGCAAATTTTATACAGCCAGGAACCGTTTTATCACTTATTTGATTATTTATCCTACTTTTAGCATTCATCGGCGTACCGATATCTTATTTCGGTGCGTTGATGTAAAAAACGTTGCCTATGTCAAAAATTAAACACCTATGTGCGCTGCTCGTTATTGCAATGGCGCTTCCATTGTTTGCGGCTGCCCAAAATAACCCGGCATTTGACCGGGGCTCCTTTGTTTTAAAGGGGGATACGCTGCCCTACCGGTTCCTTTTTCCGCTGGATTTTGATCCTGCCAAAAAATACCCCATTATCCTGGTGCTGCATGGAGCGGGCGAGCGCGGTAATAATAATGAAGACCAGCTTAAATACGGCACAAAACTTTTTTTGAACGATACGGTCAGGGATAAATACCCGGCAATAGTGGTGTACCCGCAATGCCCGGCTGAAGGATTTTGGTCGAATGTGAAGATCGAGATTGATTCCGCCACCAGGAAGGATAAATTTATGTTCCAGACGAACGACGTGCCGCCTACCAAAGCAATGGTATTACTGCTGGGCCTGGTTGACCAGTGGCTTGATAAACCATTCGTGGATAAGCATAAAGTGTATGTTGGCGGCCTGTCCATGGGTGGTATGGGCACGTTCGAGATCGTCGGCCGGAGGCCAAACGTATTTGCAGCGGCTTTCGCGATATGCGGCGGCGATAATACCCTCAATGCCAAAAAGTATGCTAAAAAGGTACCGATGTGGATATTTCATGGCGAACGCGACAGCGTGGTGCCGTATACGCATTCCGAGTCGATGGTTGCAGCCATAAAAGAAGCCGGCGGCGACCCAAAGTATACGCTTTACATGCACGACGACCATAATAGCTGGGATGATGCCTTTAAAGAACCGGGGTTAATTCCGTGGCTGTTTTCGCACAGCAAATAACCAAATTTAAGTCATGCTGAACTTGTTTCAGCACCTCATATGCTAAGTCGACGTGCGATATACCTGCCGAAGACAGTAGCCAAAATGCGGGCTACCTGTCTGATGGGGTGCTGAAACAAGTTCAGCATGACTTTATTTTTAATTCTCCCCTTTCGGCGGAATATTCTTCATATTAAAACGCGGCTTATAGGCGGGCTTTACGGACGATGATTCCGATGGTTTTTCCAATGGCGGTTCTTCATCAACAGGCGGTTTTTCCTCTTTTTTCGCTTCATCAACAACCGGTTTTGGAATGCTTGCCGCCCTGAACTTCGGCACAAAACCCAATTTGGGCTCCGGTTTCGGCGTAATCGTTTCGCTTAAGCTCTCCGTAATAGTTTGTTCAGCCAGCGGGTTAGGTATGTGAATCTTTTCAGGTTTTATCTCCGGCGCCAGGTGATATTGCCCTCTTAACTTATTAAACCAGTATTTCTTGGTATGATCAAAGCTTTTTTCGCCCATCTGCTCAAAATGGGTTTTGAACTCGGAAAACAACGACGGCTCAGCCTTTTGCAACGCCGGCAGATCGATTCTTTTCTTTATAAAAAACTCTTCGAATGTCATTTTAGATTTGAGATATGAGATTTGAGATTTGAGATAGAAAATGAAAGAACCTAAATGTCGGGGTCAAATCCAAATCTGGTCTCAAATCTCATATCTCACGTCTCAAATCTATTCTATAACGAAACGTCTACGCCCAGTTGGTTAAAGTGAATGCCATGATCGGTTTGCGTCCAGTCATCGCGTTCTTCATCGGTTGCACTCATCAGTTTCGGAAACCATTCCAACGGGAAAGCTTGCTGCTTGCCACCCTCCCTTTCAACAAAAAGCAAACCATTGGCAAAAGTAACTTTTACCTTCTTGTCGTTTTTGCGGGTGTTTAACAGTGGCATTTTTTATTTCGGATTTTTCGCTATTGTTTATTTTTCAGCGGTGCTCAAGAGGGCTTCGCCGTTTCGGATGTTCGATTTCGGAATTATTTGATTTCGGAATTACTTGATTTGGGATTTGTTGGATTTTGGATTTTACTTGCAATATTTCCAAATTCGAAATAAATCAACCTTGTAAATTATCTAAATCCGAAATCGAAAATCCGAAATCCGAAATCTTATTCCCCCATATTATGATAAACCGCCTGCACGTCATCGTCCTCTTCCAGCTTGTCAATCAGTTTTAATACATCAGCAGCTTGCTCTTCGCTTACTTCATGGAAAGATTGCGGCACGCGCTCCAGTTTTGCTGATTTCACTTCTATGCCCGCTTCTTCCAGCGCCTTTTGCATCTTGCCAAAATCTTCAAACGCGGTATGGATCACGCCCAAATCGTTACCTTCCTCATCCGCTTCAACAAACAGATCTTCCAAACCGGCATCTATCAATTCAAATTCAAGTTCTTCCAGGTCACGGTCGCCGGGTACAAAGGTAAACACTGACTTGCGGGTGAATATAAAATCAAGCGACCCGGTTTTACCCAACGTTCCGCCGGTTTTGGTAAAATAGCTGCGCACATTGGCCACGGTGCGATTGATATTGTCGGTAGCGGTTTCTACCAATACGGCCACGCCATGCGGCGCATAGCCTTCGTAAACTATTTCTTCGTAGTCCTTTTCGTCGCGGCTTATCGCTCTTTTTATGGCCGCCTCTACGCGGTCCTTAGGCATGTTAACCGCCTTGGAGTTTTGTATTGCCGTCCTTAACCGCGAATTGGTATTCGGGTCGCCGCCGCCGGCTTTTACCGCCATTACAATTTCCTTACCCAAACGGGTAAACTGCACCGCCATTTTACTCCAGCGCTTTAACTTTCTCTCTTTACGGAATTCAAATGCTCTTCCCATAATAATTAGTTGACACAAATTACCACGAATTAGTTCGAATTTCACGAATTATTTGATTCGAATCATCCGGGGCAACTTTGAAAATTTTTGCGAATTTAAGATAATTTAGGGCCGCATCGAATAATTATTGACCGACATTTTAATTCGAACTAATTCGTGGTAATTCGTGTATTTAAAATTCAATTCGTGAAATTCGCTATAATTCGTGACAATTAGTGTGCTTAAATTATTTCCTTTAAATTCACCAGCATATCCTCCACAATCTTCGGCAGGTCATATTCCGGCTGCCAACCCCAATCATTGCGGGCATCGCTGTCATCGATTGATTTTGGCCAGCTATCGGCAATGGCCTGGCGCGGATCATTTTCGGCATAGCTGATCTCAAAATCAGGGATATGTTTTTTGATCTCGGCCGCCAGTTCTACCGGCGTAAAGCTTATGCCCGCTAAGTTGTAGGCCGAACGGATATCCACGTTTTCTGCTGGCGCGTTCATCAGGTCGATTGTTGCCCGGATAGCATCCTCCATATACATCATCGGCAATTCGGTATTGGCCGAAAGAAAACTCTCGTACCTGCCGGTTTTTAAGGCCTGGTGAAAAATATGCACGGCGTAATCAGTAGTGCCGCCGCCCGGGTTAGCCCGCCAGCCAATGAGGCCCGGGTAGCGCAGGCTGCGTACATCCAGGTTGTATTTGTTAAAATAATATTCGCACCAGCGTTCGCCGGCCAGCTTGCTGAAACCGTAAACGGTGTTAGGGTCCATTACGCAAAACTGCGGAGTGTTATATTGCGGCGAATGCGGCCCGAAAACCGCTATCGAACTTGGCCAAAAAACCTTCTTTACCCCAAACTCCACCGAAAAATCAAGCACATTAAGCAGGCCGGTCATGTTCAGGTCCCAGGCCATTTTTGGTTTTTGTTCGCCTACCGCCGAAAGGATCGCCGCCAGCAGGTAAACCTGTGTGGGGCGGTGTTTGGCGAAGATGTGCTGCAGGTTGTCCTTATCCAGCACATTCACAATTTCATACGGGCCGGAATTTTTCCGCATGTTATAAATAGGGCTTTTTATGTCCGATGCGACGACCGCATCCGGCCCATAAATTGCCCTGTAGGCTGCAACCAGTTCTGTCCCTATCTGGCCGTTGGCGCCTATCACCAGTATTTTTTCATCCATAATGAGGTCGTCAGGCAAAGGTATATTTTTTGTTGATTAAGTTGATTAAGTGAGTTGTTGATTAAGTTAAAAATGCGCCAAATGCCAAAAACTTAACCCAACTTAATCAACCCAATCAACTTAATCAACTAAAAATCGCATATTTGCAGTTTAATTATTATTAACAATTTAAACAAAATGAAAATCGCAGTAGTAGGTGCCACGGGACTGGTGGGCACCAAAATGTTGCAGGTCCTTGCGGAGCGCAACTTCCCCGTTACAGAATTGATCCCGGTAGCTTCCGAGAAAAGTGTTGGCAAAGAAATCACTTTTAAGGGTAAGCAGTACAAGGTAGTTTCTGTTGAGGATGCGATAAAACAGCGCCCCGATATTGCCTTATTTTCGGCAGGGGGCAGCACTTCATTGGCACAGGCGCCGCTTTTTGCAGCAGCCGGCACAACCGTTATCGATAACTCATCCGCATGGCGCATGGACCCCACCAAAAAACTGGTGGTGCCCGAAGTAAATGCCGACGTATTAACCGCCGACGACAAGATCATCGCAAACCCCAACTGCTCCACCATACAAATGGTGGTGGCATTGAAGCCTTTGCACGATCAGTATAAAATAAAAAGAGTAGTGGTATCCACCTACCAATCTGTAACCGGCACCGGCGTTAAGGCTGTCGACCAAATGTTTAACGAACGTAAAGGCATCGATGGCCCCATGGCGTATGCGTACCGCATCGATATGAACGCGCTGCCGCATATCGACTCCTTTTTGGATAACGGCTACACCAAGGAAGAAATGAAAATGGTGAACGAAACCGTAAAAATTATGGGCGACGACAGCATCAGGGTTACGGCTACTACTGTACGTATCCCGGTGATCGGCGGGCACTCGGAATCGGTGAACATCGAGTTTGAAAATGATTTTGACCTGAACGAAGTTCGTGAGTTGCTTTCAAACGCTCCCGGGGTAGCTGTGGTTGACGATGTAGCCAACCTGAAATACCCAATGCCGCTGGATGCGCATGATAAGGACGAAGTTTTTGTGGGCCGTATCCGCCGCGATGAAACACAGCCTAACACGCTGAACTGCTGGATCGTGTCGGACAACCTGCGCAAGGGCGCTGCTACTAATGCAGTGCAGATAGCGGAGTATTTGTATGCACACCATTTGGTGGGGCAGGCGGTGGAAGCTGGTGTTTAGAGGCTGGAGCCCCGATAGCTATCGGGGAGAGATTAGTTTTTGGCTTATTTGATAAAACATTTAACAGGAATGATCGGGAGATTATCCCTGTTTTTATGTGAAATATATTTTTAATGAAGACTTGGGCCTTTTTTCTGTTGTTCTATCTATCGCTGGTCGCGCTAGAATCTTCCGGTCAAAATATAACATTTAAAGGTATAGAGTATTTAATGCCAGATACCGTTAAAAATAAAATTCTGGGGGTAATTAAAGCTGACAGAACCGGCGCCGCTTTTTTTGTCACGTGGGATACTGAGCGTGATACTACATATTTGAGATTAGCTCGATATTCAACATCTGATCGACTATTTGAGTTAATTAAAAATTCAAGCCGATTTGTTAAACTTTCTGAAAATCAAACACTTCCAATTATTTTCGATTCAGACCTCCAATTTAACGTTACGTTTCACAAAATAAAAAACAAGGGTAAACAGTATGAGAGCATGGAAGTTACTGATTTTAATATATCCGGGTATACTATTGAATTCACGGGCACTTACAATGATGCAAAACTAATCAAGTTTGAATGGTTTACTTTTTAATTGCATTTGCGACATGACCCGCCATCTTGCCTGTTTGAACGATATTGATCCGAAGAACAATGATTAGAAGATTTATTCATATTTTTATTTAGAAATCGAAGTAAATGAAAGCCCTAATTTTTTTAGTTGATCAAGCAGAAGAAGGCGGCTACAACCCCCGCGCAGAAACTGAAGCCATATTCACCCAGGCGGATACACTTGAGGAATTAAATCTTAATATTACGGATGCTATCAGATGTCATTTTGATGATGAGGTACTACCAACATTTACATTGAAGTTTGTTGAATCTTCGTTATCATCTCTTTAATCCGCTAAAAAATACCGTAGAGACGCAATATTTTGCGTCTCGGAACGAAATGACCGGATTAAAACTTTAATTCGGTCGCGCCGTGCGGGAGACGCAAAATATTGCGTCTCTACAGCAATTCGCCATCTCGTTATAACTTTCCTTTATAACCTTTTCCTATATTTGAAAACGTGATAACGCTATGATCTCCTTCTCCCACCGCGTATTTATGGAAGTTGCCGCCAACCTGAGTTTCAGCAAGGCGGCGCAAACGCTTTTTATTACGCAGCCGGCTATCAGCAAGCATGTAAAAGCGCTGGAGGATCAATATAAAGTGCCTTTATTCGAGCGTAAGGGAAACAGCATCCTGCTGACCGAAGCGGGCAAAAAATTAAACGAATACTTGCTGCAGGCCACGGAAATCGAAAGAAAAATTGAATATGACCTGTCGGTAGTAAGCCAGTTGTCGCAGGCGGCGGGGCATTTGCGGCTGGGGGCCAGTACAACTATCGCGTTATATATTTTGCCTTCCATCCTATCCGGTTTTCAGCGCGAATATGCCAATGTGGATGTACAGCTGGTGAACCGTAACTCCGAATACATTTTAAACGCCCTGCTGAGCCACGAGGTGGATATCGGCATCATCGAGGTGGATAATAAGCTCACCACCGTGTCCTACAAACCTTTTATGAGTGATGAAGTGATCCCTGTTTGCTCAGCCAAAAGCCCCTTAGCCGGTAAATCGCTTACGCTGAAACAGCTGGTTAAAACACCGCTTGCTTTGCGCGAAAGAGGATCTGGCACTTTAAATGCTTTGCTACGCTCCTTATCTGCCTTACATATCAAACCCGCCGACCTGTCAGTAAAAATACGCCTTGGCGGCACCGAAGCGCTAAAGAATTTCCTGCTGGCCGACCAATGCCTGGGCTTTATGCCGCGGCCGTCCATCATACGCCAACTAAACGAAGGCGACCTGGTTGAAGTACCCATTGAAGGACTAAAAATTACCCGTGATTTCTTTTTTATCCGCCGAAAAGGGACGGAGGATTACGGATTGACGAGCAATTTTATTGAATATGCTTTGAAGCACGTGATGGATTGAAGCCAATTCCTTTACAACCGTCCTCCCTTAAAACAATCTGAAATTGACAGGCCTTTGTGCTCTCTGCGATCCCCCTTTGCGGCCTTAGTGGTTAAATTTTCTAAAGCGACCTAAACAATATTAGATCAAATCCTAAAAACCATCCTTCGCCTCGCCTGTTTTTGTCATAGATTGACTTCTATTACTAAAAATAGACAAACTATGGCAACGCTAAGTAATCATAAAGTAGCTATCCTTACCGAAGAAGGATTTGAACAGGTGGAATTAACAAGCCCCAAAGAAGCACTGGAAAAGGCAGGGGCTACCGTACATATCATATCGCCCAAAAGCGGCAAAATAAAAGCCTGGGATAAAACTAATTGGGGGATTGAAGTAGATGTAGATAAAAAATTAAGCGATGTAAGCCCGGACGAGTACGATGCGCTGGTATTGCCCGGCGGTGTGTTGAACCCGGATAAATTGCGGCAAAATGCCGGGGCCGTCGCTTTTGTGGCAACTTTTTTAGAAGACGGCAAACCGGTAGCCGCCATTTGCCACGGGCCGCAAATGCTGATAGAAACCGATATGATCTACGGCCGTAAGCTTACCTCCTACCCCTCCCTGCAAACCGACTTGAAAAATGCCGGCGCAGACTGGGTTGACGAAGAAGTAGTTGTTGACAATGGCCTGGTCACCAGCCGCCGTCCCGCCGATCTGGACGCCTTTAACAGAAAGATGATCGAGGAGATTTCAGAAGGGATTCATGAGCAGGGCTGATACCTAAAAATGAAAAACACGCAGACTTACGAAGTTTTAAAAACTTCGTAAGTCTTGGGTTATCACTGTATCTTCTTCAATATCTCCGTCCCCACCGCATCGGTGCTTTCAGCCGCATTGGATAATACAATAACGGCCAGGTTCTTTTCTGCATTAAAAGCCAAAAAGCTGCTGCTGCCATTGGTGCCGCCATTATGAAAAATATAGTCGACCCCGTTTACGGTAATAATGTGCCAGGCCATCGCTATCTTCACATCTTTTGTAAACGTAACCCGGTGCGTCATTTCAATAGCTTTTGAGAGCATATCGGTCCCCGGGTACATGTTTGCTTTTGCGTAGATCAGCATGTCGTTCATCGTGGACCGTAGCGCCCCGCAGGCAGCAAGCACATCGAAATCCCAGGGCGGCGTTGGCTGCCCCTGCGCATTGTAAACCTGTACAAATCGCGGCAAAAAAAGCGGGTTTAAATACTGGTCGGTGCTGAACATGCCCAGCGGTTTGCAAATTACGTCCCTTACTATTTCTTCATAAAGTTTTTGGCTTACGCCTTCCAAAATACTCCCCAGCAGCCCAACGCCCAGGTTTGAATATGCGTATTGCTCACCCGGTTTGCTTTTTAGTTTGCAGGTTTTAAGGTATTGGTACAATAGTTTTAGGTTATAGTCCTTATATGGATTTAATGGGTCGGTCGCGTGCGGGATCAGGTTATCGGGTATCCGTTCCAGGCCCGAGGTGTGATTAACCAGATTCAATAAGGTAATTGATCTTAATTCAGGGTTCTCCGCAACGGAGTCGGGCAGGTATTTAATGATCGGATCGGCCAGTTTAACTTTGCCGGTTTCGACGTAATAAGCCAGCACAATAGCCGTGAAGGTTTTGGTGATCGATCCCAGTTCAAAAAAAGTATCATCGTTAGGTATCTTGCCATTGCCTTTGATGGTTTCGCCATAGCCATAAGTAGTTACCGTACCGTTTTTTAGGATACCGATCCGCAAGCCTACCGTAGTTGATTTTTGGATATAGGTGCGCGCCACGGAGTCGACTTTTTTATCCATATCGCTCACCATCGGATTCGTGCTTGCAACCAGGCCTGTTTTGTCAGCGGCCGGTTCACGGTATTCCTGGAACAGGAAAAGTTCCAGCTTGTCGCGCTTATCCAGGCTCATTAGCAGCTGAAGCGTCATCGAGGCAAACGTCAGTTTATAAGTGGCGACACTATTATTTACAAAGCTGATCAGCGATGATTCCTTTATCCCGCCCAGCGGGAAAAGCTGCTTTCCGGTCACATCATTAAACGCGTCGATAGTCAGTTCCTTTTGAAAGTCGGCCCCGGCCATATTATAAATGGCATCCGCATTTTTTTGGTTGAAGTATTTTTTAACTTCCTGAAAAACGGAATCCACCTTTTGCTGCTGGCGGCTTTGGGCAAAAGCCGATGGTATAATCAAATTAATAAAACAGAGCATCAGTAAGCGTCTCATATTTGATTGTTAAACAAATTTCTTTTCGATGCAAAAATGGCATTAATCTGATCGGTCAGACGCATAAATCTATGTTCATTGAAAAAGCAGGAAATCCTGACAAGATTAACGCCAAATATGGCGCCGGCAATATAAAACAGTCCATAAATTGAAATATGCCGGGTGATCGGAAGAAATTTATTTATGGCAACCCCCGGGTTCAGCGAGCATTTTTATTTAAAAACCGCTAAAGTGAGCAAAAACAACAAATATCTCATGTCCTCGGACGCCCCCGTCTTTAATTTCCTTGCCGTTGGTTTCAACCGGCGGATGGCGTTTGCATGAACTTGTCTTTCATTCCCAGCAAACCCCAAATCCCTCCCGTATGTATGGCCAGTATCTTTTCTCCCCGTTTAAAATAATCTTTCGCGGCCAGGTCATATAGGGCAAACATCATCTTAGCAGTATAAACCGGGTCGATCAAAATACCGGTTGAAGCAACAAATTGCTTTACAAAGCCGATGAGTTCATCATTCGTTTTGGCATAACCGCCAAAATGATATTCGGTGTGGAGATCGAAATCTGACGGTTGAAGCAGGAAGTTTTCAATTTCGTCTTTTAGAAACCCACCGTTTTTTAGGACCGGGATGCCATGAAACCGGGTCTTCAGCGCCTTTTTGTTAATTCCGTTTATTATACCAGCCGCCGTTGTACCCGTACCGCAGGCGCAAAAAATATGGTCATAGTTATCAGTCAGTTCACCTATTAATTCGCTGCAGCCTTTTGCGCCTTCGGCGGATGCGCCGCCCTCTTCAATAAAAAAAGCTTCGTCATCCTGGCCAAAATACTTTTCGAATAAACCCGGCTTATCGCGGTAATTTTCGCGATCGGTAAAAATGAGCTTCATTCCGTGCAGGCGGCAAATAAATAAAGTATCGTTGCCAAGCTGTTCTCCGCGGACAATCCCGGTCGACCTAAAACCAAACCTTGCCGCCGCGGCCGCAGTCGCCAGCAGGTGGTTGGAATAGGCCCCGCCAAAGGTTACCAGGTGCTTTTTTTGCTCTAAGTGCGCCTTTTCGAGGATATATTTTAGCTTGCGCCATTTATTTCCGGAAATAATAGGGTGGATAAGATCATCCCGTTTGATAAAAACTTCAATACCCTTTTCATCAAACAGTTTATTGCTGATTTGCTGAACCGGGCTGAAAATTTCGAAATCAATATCCATCCGGTAAAAATACAATTAGGTTTTGAAGAAGCCGGCCGCGATGTTTTCAATTTAAAACAGCACCGTAAACGTATGGTAAATCCCTGTGAAGGTATATTCCAGTCTAAAGTTATAGCTCTCGCATATCTGCTTGGATATCGTAAGCCCCAGACCGGTGCCTTCGGAACCCGAAGATTTATGAAAACGTGTAAATATCCTTTTGTTATCCAATTCGGGTTCGTTCCCCGTATTTGCTACCACCAGTTTATCGTCGCTTAATTCGATCAAAATCTCGCCGTTGTTATAATTGTGCCTGATGGCGTTATTAACCAGGTTGTTCAGCAATACCTCGGCAAGGTATTCGTTGGCATAAATTTCCTTTTCGTTCAATATGGTTTTAAGGGTGATTTTCTTTTCCTGCAATATCTCTTCAAACTGGTTTATTTTCTCTTCAACAAGCGCTTTCAGGTCTATCTTAACCTGCTCATGCAGCAGTTTATTTTCAATTTTTGCCAATAACAGCAACGAGTGGTTCAAACGGTTAAGCCGCGACACCGCGCCATAAAGATCGGTAAGCAGTTTGCTTTGCCGCTCATTAAAATTTTCGGTTTGAATGAGCGAATCGAGTTTTGAGTTGATGACGGCAATTGGCGTAAGCAATTCGTGCGAGGCGTTTTCAGTAAATATTTTCAAGTCTTTATAGTCGAGCTTTGCCCTGCCGGCCATATCAGCCACGGCGGCATTAAGTTCGGTAAACTCATCTATGTTGGTATCCAGCTTCGGCATATCCCGGTTATCGGCGAGACGAAAAAGCCGCAGCTCCTTCATAATATTATAAAACGGCTGCCACAGCCTGTGAAGGATCAGCCTGTTTGCCACCAGCAGGACCAGCAGCAGCAATAAAATAACGCCGATTGTGATTGAAAAAATAAGTTGGATAAGGTCTTCGGTTTCAACTCTCGATTCAATTATCAATATTTTATAGTACTTGCCCCCGGCTGTAACAAAAGTAACCAAGCCCCGCCCCGGTTCAAAACGACCTTTGCCGTGGTGTCGTTTTATTTTTTTTTCATCGTCTTTGTCCCATTTTTTTAAATAGGTAGTATCAAAAAACTTGCGTTTTATCGTGCCGGGACTGGCCTCAAAAAAACTAGTCTGCTGGTCGCGCGTGTCGAAAATAGGCGGAAGACGATGATTTTGTTCCACATATTCAAATGTTTCCTGTTCTTCAACCTTCAAATCCTTGTCTTTTTGATAGGTCAGTATCCAGCTGATCGCCTGGTAGTAAATAAGGCCTGTAATAAGCGACACGATGACCGTAGTAATCAGGTTTACGTAATTATAGCGGGTAGTTAGTTTCATGGTTATGCAAATTTGTAGCCCATGCCATACGCCGCCTGTATATAATCCCTGCTGCCGGCTTCCACTAATTTTTTACGGATATTTTTGATGTGTGAGTAGATGAAATCAAAATTATCCGCCATATCCATTCCATCGCCCCAAAGATGCTCGGCAATCGCATTTTTTGATACTACTTTACCCTTGTTGGCAATAAAATAAAGCAGCAGTGCATATTCCTTCCGGGTGAACTTGACCGGGGAATTGCTAACATTCACCTCTTTTGCCAGCAAGTCGATAGTGATCTCATTAAAAACCAACAGGTTACTTCCATGAAAGGTTTTACGGCGAATAATAGCCGATACACGCGCCTTTAGTTCGGATAAATGGAAAGGCTTTACCAGGTAGTCGTCCGCGCCCAGGTTCAACCCGTCCAACCGGTCGTCAAGTGAATTTTTTGCCGAAATGATAAGCACGCCGTCCGGGTAATTATTTTGTTTTATGGTATTAAGGATAGTCATGCCGCTGCCACCAGGGAGCGTTATATCCAGCAAAATACAATCATACCGGTACAGGCTCACCTTTGCAACTGCAGTCTCGAAATTTGAGGCTGTTTCACAAATATTGCCATCGCCGTTAAAATAATCCTCGATACTTTCGCGCAGGCCTTGTTCGTCTTCAATGATCAGTAGCTTCAAAGCAAATTTTTTTTTAAAGGTATGGATGCAATTTGGATAAATTCTGAATCACAGATTATAACTGATTTTTGTGATTGCACTGATTTTTTATTTCGACTTTTATCCCTTACAATTTACTATAACTGTGTAATCATTTCTTAACCTGTAATAAAAATCTGTGAAATCGAAATAATCATTCTTAATCTGTGATCATATGTGGTGGATATACGCTTTACTATCAGCTTTTTTTGCGGCTTTGACCGCTATTTTTGCAAAGGTCGGCATCAAGGGTGTCGATACTGACCTGGCTACGGCTATCCGTACGGCAGTTATTTTGGTTATCGCCTGGGGTATCGCGGTAGCAAGGGGCACTACTGCCGGGATAGGTGGTTTAACTAAGATGAACTGGATATTCCTGGTGCTTTCCGGTTGCGCCACCGGGCTTTCGTGGATCTGTTATTTTAAAGCGCTGCAATTGGGCAAAGTGTCGCAGGTTGCCCCCGTAGATAAGTTAAGTGTCGCCCTGGCGATAGTCATCGCCGTAATATTTCTGAAAGAACAACTTACCATAGCCCAGGGAGCAGGCGCATTGCTTATAATCGCAGGCACGTTTGTGATCATTTATTTTTAATTTTTATTGTTTTTTCTATCCCCAAGGGTGCTTTTTTGCCTTTTTTATAAAAAATTAGGCTTCATAAAATAATCCTTATACATTGCGGCACCTTTTGATGAAGAACTACTTTTTAACCCTTAGCGCTTTTTTGTGCCTGGCTATTGGCCTGGTCAATACTGCTTACGCGGGGAAAATTAGCCGTCATTACAGGCATCATCATATTCATAGCTCCTTAACCCCTGATAGCCTTACCGGCGACAGCGTTATACAATTTGCGCAAACCCTGATTGGTGTGCCTTATCGTACGGCGACCTCCGACCCCCTGGTTGGCTTCGACTGCTCGGGCTTTGTAAACTACGTTTTTAAAAACTTTAATGTTGATGTCCCGCGTTCTTCGGGCGACTTTATTAACATCGGCGAAAAAATAGCGCTCGAGGATGCCAGGCCAGGCGATATTATCGTATTCACCAGCCCAACTCATCACCACAGGATAGGACATGTAGGCATAGTGTTCTGTAACCAGGACGGGGTCATAGCGTTTATCCATTCCACTTCCGGCAAAGAGCACGGTGTAACCATCTCGACCATGGACGAAATTTACCGTCGCCGTTTTGTACAGATTATCCGCGTTCTGAAAAGCAACGATGAGCAATTGCTGCTCACGAGCAACTAAACCCACCACAAACCGCGTCGATCACCTTATTGTAACAATCACACAACACGGTAACAATTGCATATACACATGGCAAAAATTCAATTTTAATCCAATTTTTCGATACAATTTTGCAGAATAAATGAAATAAGCAATTTCATATTATTTAATACTTCGGATGAAAAATATTTTTGTGTTGTGTTTTTTGATGGTTGCCGGTTTAGGTTTGAAGGCTCAAAGCGGCGGCCCGCGTGTTGGTTCGTATGACGAAAACGGTAAAATAACCGGGAAGGTAATAGACTCTGTTACCAAACAACCCGTTGACTATGCCACCGTTAGCGTGTACAAACAAGGGGTTGCTTCTCCATTTAACGGTGCAAGCACTGATCCTAACGGAAATTTCACAATAGCAGGCATCCCGGCCGGCGATTATAAAGTAACGGTTGATTTTTTAGGTTACCGGCGCAAAACAATCGCACACGTCATCCTGGGCGGCGGGAGCAAGAATGCGCCAATGGGTACTATACTTCTTGCGCCCGCGCAAAACCAGATCAAGGAAGTTAAAATAACCGCACAGGCGGCAACGGTGCAAAATAAAATCGATAAGCTGGTTTACAACCCCGGCAACGATATTACTACCCAGGGCGGCCTTGCATTGGACGTGCTTCAAAAAGTACCGATGGTATCGGTTGATATTAACGGAAATGTGGAATTGATGGGCAGTACCAGCATCCAGTTCCTCATTAACGGCAAACCATCCACCATTTTCGGCGCCAGCATTACTGATGCCCTGCAGGCCATACCTGCCAGCCAGATAAAAAGCATTGAAGTAATTACCAATCCCGGCGCTAAATATGATGCTTCGGGCACCGGCGGTATCATCAATATCATTTTAAAGGATAATAATGTGCAGGGTGTTAACGGCAGCGTAAACCTATCGGCAGGAACGCGCCTTGAGAACGGCAACTTTAATATCAATGCCAAAAAAGGGAAGATCGGCGTGAGCGCATTTTTTGGCGGTAATGAAAACCTAACCAGCGCAACACCAAGCTCAGGCTCGCGCACAAGCACCGCCGGAGATACCACCACCTATTTAAATCAAAATGGTATCAGTAATTTTAAAAGAAGCGGTTACCGGTCGGGCTTCAACTTTACCTGGGATATAAGCCCCAAAGATGCCTTTACGGCTTCCGTTGGTTTTAATCATTTCGGCAATAACAGCAACGGCTTCGTTAATAATAATCAAACCACGTATTTAAACGGTGTTGCGCTGGACACTATAAGCCGCACCAATTCAACCAGCGTTTTTAGCGATAACTCCACCGACTACAGCTTATCCTATAAAAAAACATTCGCAAAAAAAGACCAGGAGCTGGACGTGTTGTTCGACCAAAGTATCGGCCATAATACCAACAACTATACGCAGCAGCAGGACTATAGCAACGTTGTTTTCCCTTCCTCGGGCTCGATCGGTAACAACCCCGGTACCGACAAGGAGACCGATATACAAATAGACTATACGCAGCCGGTGACCGACGATTTCACCATTGAAACCGGCGCGAAGACGACTATGGAAGACATTAACAATACCGTGAATACGGAAAGCCTTACCAATGGGGTTTACTTGTACAACCCCACTCAATCAGACCAGTTTGAATATAGCCGGAAAATTTACGCCTATTATTTGTCGGCAACCTTCTCGGCATTTAATCATTTTTTCGACGGAAAAATGGGTTTAAGAGATGAGTATACTACGGCGACCTCGACGTTCCCGAACACTACGCTGCCATCATACAATATTTTGGCGCCTTCGTTTGTACTATCGCATAAAATTGACAAAACGCAAAGCATAAAATTCAGCTATTCATACCGCCTGGAGCGTCCGGACTATAATGGTCTTAACCCGTTCTATAACATCAGCGACCCGCATAATATCAGCACCGGCAATCCCGACCTAAAACCCGAATTAGGGCATAATTTCGAGATGGGGTACAACAAATCATTCAGCAACGGCGCAAATATTTATGTAGCCGGGTTTTACCGGTACAATACCAACGATATTCAAACATTCACCACATTTTACCCAAGGTTGACGATCCAGGATTCTACGTATAGCAACGTGGCACTCACCCAGCGGTATAACATAGGCAAGGAAACAACCGAAGGTGTGAACCTCTTCGGGTCGTTGCCGGTCGGCAAGCTGACGTTCCGCTCGAACATGTTTTTCGCAGACAGAATAACTGATAACCCCGGCAGCCCCGAAGTTAGCGGATTTACCTACCGGATAAATTTAAATACCAGCTACGAATTTGCCAAAGACCTTGCGGCTGAGTTTTTTATAAACTACCGCTCGTCGCAGCGCACCATACAGGGTACTAATCCTGCCTTCCTGTTTTACAATTTTGCGGTGCGCAAGCAAATATTTAACAAAAAGGCGAGCATCGGTTTAACGGCTGCCAATCCGTTCAACCAGTATGTGAATGTAAACCAAACCACATACGGGCCTAATTTTAATCAAAACAGCCTGCGGCAAATTCCGCTTCGGTCTTTTGGCATCAACATTATTTACAAATTCGGCAAGCTTGAATTTAAGAAAGACAAGGAACAGCAGGACAACAATACGCCTGATGATAACGCCCCTGCGCCAGGCGCTCCTGCCGCAGGCGGCGGAGGCGGGGGAAAGTAACACCCGAACAATGGCTTAGCTGAAACAAGAATATTTTACTATCCTTTTGATTTACCCAAGACGGGCCTGTATTTACGGGCCCGTTGCTTTATAACCCCGCACAAGTGCTTATAAATTAGCGGGTTGTTTTTCTTCTTACTTAAAAAAAATCCCGAACACTTCGTGCATTTGTCGATTTATAGTTAATTTAAGGCCCCGAACTTATTGCGGCTATTAATCACCAAATTCCATGCGACCCGAATACGTTTCAATAATTATTATTGTAAGCTGGGCATTGATGCTGACGGCCCTGGAGCGCATTATTCCGTACCAGGTGGGGTATCCCATGTTCCGGAAAGGCTATTGGATGGATTTTTTTTGGTACACGCTTGTGCAAAGCTATTTTTTAGGCGTCCTGATTGCATTTTTTATTCGCTGGATCAACCGCGACGGATCAGTATCCGGGCTGCACCTCATTACCGCCTGGCCGCTTGTTTTACAGGTTTTGTTTTTTGTGATCAGTCATGATATCTGGCAGTATTGGTTCCACCGCATTCAGCATAATAATAAATATTGGTGGCGCACGCACGAAGCCGCCCACGCCACGCCCGAAGTGGACTGGCTGGTAGGCTCACGTTCGCATGCGCTTGAAATATTGGTGGCGCAAACGGTTGAATTTGCGCCGATAGTATTGTTAGGCGCCCGGCCCGAAGTAGCCCTGATAAAAGGAACGCTGGATGCGGTTTGGGGTATGTACAATCATGCCAACATCCGGGTTGATCACGGAAAGCTTATTTATTTTTTTAACGGACCCCAATTGCACCGCTGGCATCACAATAATAACAATCCCGGTACCGGCGTTAATTTCTCCACCAAACTTTCGGTATGGGACTGGATATGGAAAACGGCCTATTTGCCTAAACCAGATGAACGACCCGCTTATGGTTTTAAAGGAATTGATAAGTACCCGGTGTACAGCTATTTTAGGCAATTTGCTTATGCCTTTAGAAAGTTTAAGAAAAGGGCTGATAATATTAACAGCCGGGTTTAGTGGCGGATTTGGCGCAATTTTTTTTTCAAACCCGGTTTTGGCTCACTGCCTGCATTGGCGGGCACTATTCGCTACTTATTAGATGCGCATTAATTCCTCCGTTAAAGCCCGATATTGCCCTTCCAGGCCAGTTACGAATTAAGTTAATAAAAAATGCTTATTAATCAAGCAGTTATCATTACATTTATCCAATAAATTCCTGTTAACCATAACCCTGCTAGCGCCAGGCCCTGCTTTTGCTCGCCTTCCTGTTTTTTGATGCCGGATTTCATTTCTTACCAAAGTCAACGACATTGGAAAATTAGCTAAATACTTTTTCCACGAATCAACTATACAACCTAATATAAGTACGAATGAAAGCAATACTGTACAGGGCATACGGGCCGCCGGAAGTTCTTCAACTCGAAGATGTAGAAAAGCCAACACCCGGCGACAACGAGATCCTGGTAAAAGTGAGGGCTACGGCAGTAAATTCGGGCGACTGGCGGCTGCGAAAAGCTGATCCTTTTGGGGTAAGGTTGTTTTTTGGTTTGATGAAACCGAAATTAAACATACTTGGCGGCGTGTTATCGGGAGATGTAGAAAATATAGGCAAAGATGTAACGCGTTTTAAAGTTGGCGACCAGGTTTTTGGATCGACCGACATGCGTTTTGGCGCTTATGCGGAATACAAGTGTTTGTCCGAAACCGGGGCCCTGGCGTTAAAACCGATCAATACTACATATCTCGAAGCGGCGGTAATTCCCTTTGGCGGCGCTACCGCGTTATATTTTATTAAAAAAGCCAATATAGTCGGCGGCCAAAAAGTGCTTATTAATGGCGCATCAGGCGCGGTTGGCAGCGCTGCTGTTCAACTTGCGAAACATTTCGGCGCGACCGTGACCGGAATCTGCAGTACCGTTAATATCGATTTGGTAAAATCATTAGGAGCTGACAAGGTAATCGATTACACAACGGAGGACTTCGCTAAAAACGGTGAAACTTACGATGTTATTTTTGACACGGTTAAGAAGTTACCCTTTGCCGATTGTTTAAAGTCGCTAAATAAAAATGGAGTACTGATTTTAAGTGCGGCCGGATTATCGGATATGATGAAGGGATGGTGGGTTTCGATGACAAATGGTAAAAAAGTAATGACGGGCGTAATCGTCCAAACAGCAAAGGACATCGCTTTCCTGAAAGAACTTGTTGAGGCAGGAAAAATGAGCGCTGTTATTGACCGTATTTACCCCCTGGCGCAAATTGTTGACGCACACGCTTATGTTGAAAAAGGGCACAAAAAAGGGAATGTGGCGATAGAAGTGTGAGCGGTGCTGAAATCACTGCGCTATTCTTCATAGTTTTCTACAATGTCCGGTGGCCGGACCTCCGCGTTATCCGGGTTTTTTCCGGCATCGCGCAAAGCCCTGCGCTGTCTCAGGAAATCCCAGCATTGATCTAATTCCACCTGCATCGCGTGGAGTTTCTTAATATCTTCATCGCTTAAATTTTCTTTACCATACAAATCCTCCTCTTTGGCCGATAGATTTTTGATATGTGCTAATACCTGGCTGTCTTCCATTTCAATGTTCTTTAGATTAGAAAAATAGGGTTGTTTTTGATTGGTTAAAGTTACTAAACTAAATTTTGAAAATTCCAGTCTGCTAATTTAATGTTCGCTTACAGCCTCCCTGATCTCCTGGTCTGGCTACCAGGCGCCTGGGCTAAACCAATCCTCAACCTTCCCCTGCGCTGTTTCTTCAACGCCCCTGAAGTTGTATGCATTGGTCTCGTGATCATAAACATAATCACCTGCCCACTCCTCAAAATGGGATGCGGTCAGTTCGATGGCGTCCATGATATAACCGATTTCAGCGTTGGTCATGGTTGGATGGATGGATAACCTGACCCAGCCCGGTTTGCTAAGCTGATTGCCTGACCTGATGGCCTCAAGGATTTTGGAGGAAGACCGCTCATCAACATTTAAAAGGAAATGCCCGTAGGTGCCGGCGCAGGAGCATCCGCCGCGCATCTGAATGCCAAACCGGTCGTTCAGCAGTTTAACGATCAAATTATAATGGGCGCCTTTTACGATAAACGCGATCACGCCCAGCCGTTTCTTCATATCCCCTGCAAGCACTTCAACATTTTTCATCCCCGAAAACCGGCTAAAAACAAGTTGCAGTATCTCTTCTTCCCTGGCCAAAATATTCTCTACGCCCATTTGCTCTTTCAGCCTGATGCACATTGCCGCTTTTATCGCCTGCAAAAACGGTGGTGTGCCGCCGTCTTCGCGCTGTTCAATTTTTGCTGTGTATTCGCGCCCTCCCCAGGGGTTGCTGTATTCAACTGTTCCGCCGCCGGGCTGATCGGGCACTGCATTGCGGTAAAGTGCTTTGTTAAAGATCAAAACGCCGGGCGTGCCAGGGCCGCCTAAAAATTTATGAGGTGAGAAGTAAATGGCATCGAGGTTTGCGCATTTCCCGGCCGGGTGCATATCCATATTTACATAGGGGGCCGAGCCGGCAAAATCAACAAAACACCAGCCGCCAAACTTATGTATCAGTTCTGCAATCTGGTAGTACGGCGTTTCAATACCCGTTACGTTGGAACACTCTGTTACTGCGGCTATTTTGGTTTTACGGTTTTTATATTGTTCAAGTAAGCTGCGGAAATGGCCCAGGTCAACGCAACCGTCGGTATCAGGTTGTATAACTTCTACCGTCGCAATCGTTTCCAGCCAGCTCGTATGGTTACTGTGATGCTCCATATGGGTCACAAAAACCACCGGGCGGTGTATGTCCTCTATCTGTAGTTCGCCCGCTGTTATGTATTCCGCTAACCGTTCCGGCACCCGCAAGCCTAATATGCGTTGCAGTTTGTTAACCGCGGCGGTCATCCCGCTGCCGCAAAACAACAAAACATCGTCTTCATTAGCGCCAACATGCCGTTTAATGATTTGCTTTGCGTGTTCATAGGCTTTTGACATAAGCGTACCGGTGGTGGTGGTATTGGTGTGGGTATTGCCAATAAACGGCATGATCTCCAGCCGCAGCTTGTCTTCTATCGGTCTGTAGGCCCTGCCGCTGGCCGTCCAGTCGGCATAAATGATCCTTTTTTTTCCGAAAGGTGAATCAAAGGCCTGGGAGTTACCAATGGTGTTCTCCCGGAAACAGCAAAAATAGCTTTCCAGTGAGCTTTCGCAGGCCATAACTTCCGGTTCTTCCATTGACCTAAAATACATCGTACCCTTACTTTTTGGCCGCAACGTTATTACTATTTATACCGAACAGGTCGTAGGGTTTTCTGCTGTAATAATCCTTAAAGAAGGAAATCGCAAGGACAGCGTAGATGATAAATGCCGCCACCACGAGCAGCTGTGCCGGCGACGTTTTTTGAATATCCTGTTTTGATTTTACATCGCATACCTCGCCCGGGCAGTATTGCGCCTTTTCGCGGAACAGGAAGGAATAGAACTTACAGGCCAGGCAAATACCGAATACCGATTCGAAATAAAGAAAGATAAGGCATAGCAAACAGATGATGCCCGTTATAGGGCTATAGCCATTTACCACCACCAGGAAAATGAACATGATACCGGAAAGAATGACCCCGATGATCCAGGCAAACTTTTTTTGTTTGGCGCCCACATATTCGGGGTTTTGGTTGCTGACGATCATCCGCCCGATAATAAGCGTAGGCGAAAACCGGGGGCTGATAAATACCCTGATGATAAAATCGGTCATGAATAGCGTCACCGCGTACTTCGCCGGTACAAAATTATTGTCGAACAGGATCAGGATCAGCGAGAAAAATATCACCAGGAACAATATCCCTGCCGCAGCACGTATTTCGCGCTCGTTCAATACGGGTATATCGTAGCCTTTAACATCTTCGCCGAATTGTATAACTTTTTTCATGGCTGGTTGAATTGGTTGTAATTGGATGATTTACAGTTGTTTTTTGTTACAGTGATTAAATCTACAGTATAAAGGTACATGGGGCGGGAATGGTAAAAAAATTTATGTGATAGCAGTACCACAATTCTACATAATCGGGCGGTTTTGCGTGAAAACCGTAGAGACGCGATACTTCGCGTCTCCCCCCGACAGGTAGCGAACAATTGTCGGTTCTTATTGATATTCCGCACGATCTGGCAGTCAGGAGACTTTAATATTGCGTCTCCCCGAAAAAATTTTTATGACAGGATGCATGATTAACGGGATAAAAGGTATGTTTTCCTTGATATCGCGCATACCGCTGATGGCCCATTTCCGGTTATCACAACAAGGGTTTATCTTTATACTGTTAAAATTTGATGGCGTGCCATGGCCCTTAAAAGGTATACATACTATTTGCTTTTTTTTGCTGCGTATATCGGGGCGCTGGTGATTGAAAAGCCGGTGTACTCTGTAAACACGGTGCAGGCCTGCTTTTCGTACATGTTTACGGTTATCATTCACTTTGGCATTTTTACGCTGATGCTGGTGGCCAGCAACTCGCTTTTAATACCTTACCTGCTGGCAAAGAACAGGTTTGGGCTGTATTTCCTCGGGCTCATCGCCGTGGTTCTGTCATATACCATCCTGATCGCTCATTATAACGGGTTTATCCATGGTACGCTTTTTCATGACGAGCCTATCGATACCAGCTCCACTTTTTGGGAGAATTTTGTTTACGGCGTTTGCTGCAGTGTAATTACTGCCATGCTGTATATCATCCAAAAATGGGCCGACCAGCAGGAGCAAGTGAAGAACAGCCAGATCAACCAGCTGCAAACCGAACTAAAATACCTGCGCTCGCAAATCAACCCGCATTTTTTGTTCAACGGGCTGAATACGGTTTACGGCTATATCGATATGGGCAACCGCCAGGCGAGGGACATGATGGTGCAGTTTTCGGACCTGCTGCGCTATAATTTGTACGAGGCCGATGTAGACCTGATCGAGCTGGAGAAGGAGATTAAATACCTGAAAAATTACGTGGCCCTGCAAAAGGCGCGCAGCAATGATAATGTGGAGGTGAGCCTGAAGATAAACTACCAAAACGGCAATGTTAAAGTGGCGCCGCTGATTTTTATGGCATTTGTGGAAAATGCATTTAAATATGTGTCGAGAGGCGATAGCGGGCTCAATGAGGTGAGCATAACGTTGAACGAAGAAGATGGGAAGATCGAATTCACTTGCGAAAACTCCTGCGATGAAGAAACTGAAGCTGTTACGGGCGGCATCGGCCTGAATAACGCGGTGCGGCGGCTTGAACTGCTGTACCGGGATCGTTATAAGCTAAATATCACAAAACAGGAAAACCGATACCAGGTAAACTTAACCCTTATGCCATGAAGAAACTGAGCTGCATTATTGTGGATGACGAACCCGTTGCCCGTAAAATATTGCATGAGTTTGTAGACCAGGTGCCCTTTTTAGACCTGCACGGCAAGTTTGAGAACGCCATGAAGGCCGAGGCTTTTTTGAAGTTAAATACGGTCGACCTGATCTTCCTTGACATTGAAATGCCCAAAATCTCCGGGCTGCAGTTTTTGCAAAACTTGAAGGTGGAGTCGATGGTGATCCTGACCACTGCCTTCCCCCAATATGCGCTGGAGGGGTATGAACTGGATATTATCGACTACTTGTTAAAGCCATTCGCCTTAAGCCGCTTCCTGAAAGCGGTGCAAAAGGCAAAGGATTTTTATGAGATGAAGCACAGGAACGGAGCGGGGCCCCTATCTTCTTACATCTTTATTAAAAGTGATAAAAGGATAGAAAAGATAGAACTGAGTGACATCCTGTATGCGGAAAGTGTGGGCAATTATGTGAGCGTTTACACAGACGATAAACGGATACTGGCCTACCTCACCATGAAAAGCCTGGAGGCCCAGCTGCCGGCCGATGATTTTATTAAAATTCATCAAAGCTACCTGGTGAACTGTTCAAAGATTGAAGCAATTGAAGGGAACGAAGTAAAAATCGAAGGCAAATCACTGCCTATCAGCCGCAACTACCGTGACCTGGTAATGAAGATCGTCAACCAGCGTTTGCTGAGGAGATGAAGAATAAAAAGGTATACATAGGGTATACACTTTTCAAGGTTTTTAATGATAATTAATAGTAAAATATTGTTTATCAATTAGTTATGTATTTAACAAAATCAAAAAGGTTTACACTTTTTATAGCATTCCGGTTCATTATTTTGGTTCGTAATAACTTTATTTTCAACTATCGTTTTTTGATTATTCACCGGTATTTGTTTTTTATCGGCGTTCATGAGGTCGCTACGCTCAGTCTCACCGATCGCTTCGTCTTTTCTGACTTTCGGACTTTCCCGACTTTCCCAACTCCCTCAAAAACCAACATTTATCCAGAATTTGTTGTTAACTATACAAGAAAAATCAACTCGCCATGAAACCAATTATGAAATCATTTTGCCTGCTTGCATTGTCAGCGGCCTTTTTTGCCCCGGCGCACCTTTTCGGCCAGGAGAAAACCGGGTTCCACGTTTTGAACGATTTCCCAATACACAGTACCGGTGGCTGGGATTACATTACTGCTGATGGCCCCGCCAAACGGGTTTACGCATCACATGGTAACCAGGTAAACGTGATTGACGCTGCAACCGGCGATTCACTTGGCTATATCCCCAATACGCAGGGCGTACACGGCATCGCGATAGCCACCGAATTTAACAAAGGGTATATCAGCGCCGGCAGGGCCAACGCCATAGTCGTTTTTGATCTTAAAACCTTCCAGACGCTTAAAACCATTCCGGCCGGCACCAACCCCGATGCTATTTGTTATGATGATTTTGGGAAAAAGGTTTATGCATTTGACGGTCGCAGCAAGGAAGCCACGGTGGTTGATGCCGCTACTGACGCTGTCGTAGCAACCATTCCATTAGGGGGCAAACCGGAAACCGGCGTATCCGATGGTAAGGGCCACGTGTTCGTCAACATCGAAGACACCGGCGAAGAAGTTGAAATTGACGCCACAACCTTTAAAATATTAAACCGCTGGAAGCTTACCGGCGGCGAAGAACCATCAGGCCTGGCCATGGACCGCCAAACTGACCGCCTGTTTATCGGCTGCGGCGGCAACCAAAAGATGATCGTGCTTGATGCTACCAACGGCAACATATTGGCTACCTTCCCTATTGGCCGCTGTGACGGAACCGGGTTCGACCCGGGGTTAAAGCTGGCCTATAGCTCAAACGGCGAAGGCACCGTTACCGTAGTGCGCGAAATAGATGCCAATCATTTTGAACTGGTTGAAAACATCACTACCGAACCCGGCGCCCGTACCATTGGCGTCGACGTAGTGACACACAAGCTATATTTGCCAACTGCCCAGATGACACCGGCCCCCGCAGCCACTACCGATAATCCACGGCCCCGCCCACAGATGATCCCGGGCACTTTCCATGTGGTGGTGGTAGGGAAGTGATTTTTTGAGGAGGTGAAAGGCGAAAGGTAAAAGGCGAAAGGTAAAAAACGCGAGGAGAACGAATACCTCCTCTACCCTTCGCCTTTTACCTTTTACGATAAAATAGACGTAACCACAATCAATTATAAAAACTAAACGTATGCAGCTGCAAATTATCAAAACTGAAAATGAGTACCGGGATTTACTAAATTGGGTTGACGGTCAATTCGATTTAGACCTCGCGCCAGACAGTAAAGAAGGGCAGCTCCTGCAAATTGCGTTATTGCTGATCAAACAATATGAAGACCTGCATTACACCATCCCCTTTCCTGATGCCATCGAAGTTGTTAAGTTAAAGATGAGTGAAAATGGGCTGATAAACAAAGACCTGGTCAACTGGATAGGCAGTAAAGGCTACGTTTCCGCGTTATTGAGCGGTAAAAAACCGCTTACCCTGCGAATTGCCAAAGTGCTTCATCATAAATTAGGAATCCCGGCAGAGGTGCTGCTGGCCTGACAATAGACTCTGCCAGAGACCCCCGCGCCACGGAAATCAAACCTTTCGCCTTTTACCTTTCGCCTTTCACCTTTCGCCTTTCACCTTTCGCCTTTCACCTTTCGCCTTTCACCTTTCACCTTTCGCCTTTCGCCTTTCACCTTTCGCCTTTCACCTTCACCTCTACTTAAACCCCAGCTGTAACGAAACCACATCCGATACCAAATCGGTAGTTTGGGCATAATGCCCGTATCGTAGTTCCAGTTCGTGGAAAGCTTGCACGCCGAAAACACCCGTTGGCGGCGCGATCCTGAAACCGATACCAAAAAACTGGCTGTTAAACTTCGAATACTCATAGTTGCTGGTGTAGTATTCGTCCGTCAGGCTGTGCATTTCATACGGTGCAAAATAAAAGGCTGCAGATTGGCTATAGTACCGGTAAAACGGCGAAATGGAAAAGAATGGCGTTATTTTATAGGGGACCTCTAAATTGATCGTGTTGGAACGTATGCCCCAGCTATCTGCATAATACCGGTAATAGGCCTTCAGGATGATATTGTCGCCCAAAAAATAATTCGCCCTGAAGCCTACCGGGAGTTTAAAACGGGATGAGGGCAGCTTCTCGATCGTATCTTTCGCGTTTGAAAAATATACCCGGTGAAATGGCAGCCCAATGTAGCCGCTTTGGGTGACCACGTCAGCCAGCAGCGTCACCTGCAGCCTTGAGTTGATAATCTGTGAATACCCAAGCGAGCCCGAGTAAGTATTCCTGGGGCTCGAGCCATAGTTCCTGTGGCCGTGGTGCCGCTCTGTGCCGGTTAATGGGGGTAACGGCGGTTCAAACTCGTCGGGAAAGATCAGCGTCACCTTATCAAAATAGCCCTGCAGCTTGGCGCTGAATTCGCCCATTTTATCGTCGGTTTTTATCGAAAAATGTAAGTCGGCGCCCAGCGAATGGTAATTAAATTCGCCCGAATAGTAGGCGCCTATGCCAAAAGTGTTGCCGGTTTTGGCATTTTCGGTGGTCCAGTCAAGCGAGGGATAAACCCTTGTTCCGCTCGCCTTTGATGCGCCTGTTGGCGAAACATAAGCCTGTGAGGCGGCGGTGTGAACGTCGAAACCCATTCCCACGGCCAGCGTATTTTTGTTCCCGGTCTTGCTGCCCCAGGCAAGGTTCAACGTCAAACTATTTGCAAAATCCGTCACCTTTTCCGACCCTATGCCCCCTTCAACCGCCGCATGGTCGCCGTTTTGATTATAATAACTGGAAACAAGGTCGATCTCGTCAAGCCGTAATTTCCTGGGGTTATATTTATTGCTGTCAGGCTTTGCGGGTGCAACAGGCAGCTCGTTTTTGGGCCTGTTGGCCGAAGTGTCCTGCCGCATTTGCGACCGGGCGTTAAGGTGGCATAAAAAAGAAAAACCGATAACCGACAGATATACTTTTTTCATAATAGCTAATGATACCGCTTCAGCACAAAAACCCCGGTCTTTTTTAATGTCCTTTCAACCTCGTATTTGGCCGAACGTATCAGTCAAAAAAATAACGGGTCAGCGCATTTCTTGTTTTTTGTTGCCCGGATCGTGCATTGCGAAGCTACGGGGCAAATCTGAAGATAGCATGAAGTTTACCGTCGTCGCAAGTTTACCGTCGTCGCAGGGTCTCCGGCACGGGACCCTGCGCTGCAATATGCCAGGGAGGACGCAGGGTCCTCTTCGAGAGACCCTGCTGAGACGGAAGGGTTCTATTTCCGTCGTCGCGGGGTCTCCGGCACGGGACCCTGCGCTGCAATATGCCAAACTAGACGCAGGGTCCTCTTCGAGAGACTCTGCTGAGACGGAAGGGTTCTATTGAAAAGTGGAAAACGAATACCTTCTAAACCTTTCGCCTTTTACCTTTCGCCTTTCCCCTTTTACCTTTCACCTAAAAAGAGCGGATAACCAGGAACAGGCCGAGGCCGAGTAAAACGATATATACATACCTGAAAAAACTTTCGCCGCTAAGGCGGTGGTTAATTACCCGGCCGATAAAAACAGCAGGTATCATCACCGGCAGGCAAAGCAGGTAATAGTGGATAACGGCCGGTACCAGCAAACCGGTGAGCCAGTAACCGGTGAGCCCTGCAATACTGGCCACCAGGAAATAACCTTGTAACGTAGCGCGAAAATGCTGAGCCGACCAGCGCCGTTTGGCGCCATAAATAACCAGCGGAGGGCCGTTGATGCCATAAGCGCCACCTAAAATTCCCGCCAGCAAGCCGCATCCAAAAAGCCAGGCAATGCTGTCTTTCTTCAATTCCTGGAGCTGCCTGCCCGATAAAAGGTAAACAGCAAACAGGCTGATGACCACGCCAAGCATGGCTTTTACCAATTGTTCATCCGTTTTTACCAGCACCCAAAGCCCAATGGGTATACCGATCAGTGTAAATGCGGTGAGTCCGCCGGCGCTGCGGAAATGGATCTTGTTCCAGTCCTGTACAACCACAATGGCCGCAATAGTGATGGATACCAGTACCGAAAGCGGCACCGCCACATTAAGCGGTATCCATAAGGCCATCAGCGGCACGGCAATAAGCGACTCGCCAAACCCAAAGGCGGAGCGAAAGGTGGTGGCAATGAAGATAATGGCTAAAATATGGATAGTAAGCGCGTTTATAAGCATCGTTTTCGATAGGTAAGCAGCTTAAATATACAAAAATTAGACGGCATTCTTTAGGAAAAACAGACCAAAACGGCATGGTAATAAACAAAATACTGGGAATGATCAGATGTGTTGAGTGTACCTCTTGTTAGGATTGATAAGCGTATTGCTGATGCGTAAGGATTGCAAGAATGGGTTATGTATGCGTAATCCCGGTTATTCAGACTGAATAAGTTGCCAGCAAGCAACGACGCGGGAAAGATCGGGTATTATTTGAAATGATAATTATGCAGCCGGAGTGCCAGGATGAAGTTTTGTTATATAGCTTTTCACTATTCCCAAATCGATTACGGCAGTATTTGATTCTTCTTCTTCAATATCATAATCATAATATCTTGCAGTCCAGCATAAATCTTTTAATCTATTGTAAGCGGCTCCGGCTTTAGAATGTACATTACTATAAACTAACCGTTTTCTGGCATCGTGCTTATTGTCGTTGTTTTTTTTGAAGGCGCCATAATAAACATCAAAGGTTTGGTATTCAGTTGGGCCGATGGTAAAGGGAAATAATTGATATTCAACGTAATGCAACGCGCTGTAAAAGGCGCTTGTTACAATCCAGTCACGAAATTTTTTGTCAACGTTTAAATGGTCGCATAACTCCTCGTTATGCTGTGCGTGCGCCAAACTCATTACCGAAATTAAGATTTAGGATTTGATTTCAATTCAAATTTTAATTTATAGCCGTCACAAAATAATTTCTCTTCATTTATTTTCTTTGTGGCATTTATGAATCTAATATTCAAATGAAAGTCGGGATTGTTTGAACTGGTTTCCAATTGATTCACTTTGATGTAATATTTATCAAATGATTGTGATAAATATTTCTCCTGGGGAACGGCTATAATAACATCAAAGTCATCCGTCCCCTCCGATTTAATCCAACCCATAGGAGCAATAACTCCATCTATAATGAAATCTGAAATCAATGAATTGATAGTTCTGATCGTAAAATCTCTATTATTGATGAATTGACTTTGAACATCAGATTCCAATTCGATCATCTTATCGCGCATACCCTTTTTATGCCCTTGTTCATAGGCGTGAATAACATAATTAGCAGAAAACGTATCAGACGAGGTTTCAGCTAATAAGACAGATTCAGAAATAAGAGAGCTTGTTTTGGATGCAGTGATTGACATATCGATTAGGAAACTTAATAATTACAGTTGAGTCATCGATTATTAAGACAGACAAATATAGTCAAATGTTTATTAGAATCGATCTAAATTAGAATTAATTGCAGCTTTAATGACATTCAGTTTTGATTTGAGCCGCGTTTAGATACTGCACAGCTAACAAGGCATTCCTTCCTAAACGTTCTGCGGAACGCCTGCTGTTATGAAGCCTTGCCAGGTCGTCTATTTCTGCCGTCTTTTCCTTGCTCCGTTTATGTCCATCGTTTGGCCCGATGGTTAGGTCAGTTGCCTTGGTGTTTCGCAAATTTGTCATTAGGTATTTTTTTTCTGATCCTAAGCTAATAGAAAGATACAAAATAAAAACTATTGGTACAAATTGTACTAAGGTTAAGGATGATATTTTGACCCCGGGACGTGCTCAAGGAATATCAGGAGTGCGAATGGAAATGTGTATGTAGCGCTACACATGCTACACCGCGCTACACCCTGCTACACCAATGACTATCAACAACTTATGGCTGACAATATTTTGTCAGTGACAAAATATTGTCAGTAGTTTTTCTGTTTTGTGAGCCAAACAGACCGAAAAGGGGCATGGTTTCTAAAGAAAAGATGGGCAATGATCAGGTGCCTTATGAGCAGCGTAATCCTAAGCTATAGAACTTCAGATAGTAAGAGGAAGCGCTAATTTTTCCCGCCCGACGTTGCCGAATCATCATTTTGAATGCCACGCTGTGTCTTCTTTATCGTGCTGTTTAGCTTACCGAACCGGTAAAGAAAACCAATATTGACATTCCGGTAGTAATTTTGATTGCTGTTATAGGTTTGAAAATCGGCTGATTTGGTAAAAAAATCCAGCGTGTTAAATTTGTCGAAGGGATTGTTTACTGCAATGTATACCATGACTTTCTTATTAAATAACTCTTTAACGACGCTATAAGAGTTATTGAAAAAATAGTTGTCCCTGCCCTGCAATAATACATACCTGCTATCGAACCCGACATCAAGGTTAAATCGGAAACCGTTATCAGTCCGGTAATTCGAGGAAATAAATATATGGCCCTGCTGACCACTATTCGTATAAAAACTGCCGTTATAGGTGCCCTTTAACCATACCTGCAATAGCTCGGTATTCAGGTTTAGGCCCCATTGTTTTGATAAGGGATAATTGATACTAATATCGACCCCGAGATTCCGATCTTCGCCCACATTGGCAAAGGTCGTCGTCGTGACGTCGTTGGCGCCAAGGGTAGTTACATTTTGAATGGTATTGTTTGAAAATGAATAATGCGTGCTGATGTTAACCGAGCCTTTTGCAAAATTGCCATAACTCAGCTCGAAATTATTGGTAATTGCCGGCGTGAGCGCGGGATTGCCCACCGTAATATATTGCGGGTTTGACTGGTTTACAAACGGGTTTAATTGCGTAATGCCCGGCCGCTGGATGCGCTGTGTGAACCCAAAGTTTAAATTACTAGTAGAATTTAAGCTGCGCTGGGCGGAGAATGACGGAACAAGGTTATTATATCCTTTGTTTAAGGTACTTCCGACTGAAGAAAAATCGGCATTAATACCGGTTCGTTCAAAACGCAAACCGCCCTTAAAAACCAAATCAGTTAGGCTTAACTGGTACGAGTTGTACAGGCTGTAAACATCCTGGTGGTAGGTAAAATTATTTGCCTGGTCGGCCTCGTTATTGTACTGACCGGACGAAGCATCCAGCGTATCAGTATAAAAATCGCTGAAATAATTTCTTAAGATCATTTTAGCGCCGGCCTCAATGGTAAGTACTTTTAGGGGATCAACATAATCCAGTTGCGCCGTTTGCTCTTTTGTTCCCGCGTTGTTATACTGCCGGTAATCGGGCAAGCTATAGTTGATGGTTTGGTCGTTAGCGATATGATTAAACTGGCTGCTTGCCGAATTGCTGTACCGGTAAGACGCTGTAAATAACTCATTTTTGTTGTGTCTGAAGCCTAACTGGTAATCGAGGCCAATATCTGATCCCTGATTTGAAGCGGTTCCATTGCCAACGGTATGATAGGCTTGCGAAATATTGTTGTTAACGTCGCGCACTGTAGTGTTCTGATCATCGCCCTGGCTGCCGTTCTTCTCATTATAATTAAACGTCGCACTCAATAAATTAAGCGAATCTATTTCATAGCTCAGCTCATTACCGGTCAGGGTGTTATGGCTCCCTGTAAAGTTGGTACCGGTTTGTGTTGTTGACGATGGAACCGGGCTGTAGTAGCTGCTTAAATTCTCGAAGCCGGCGCCCAGGTACCTTTGTTCACTGTTGCTCACAAAACCACTGTAACCCAATTTACCCTCTTTTACAACGGCCCTTAAAGCCACCTGGTATCCATAAACACTGTTGTAATTGGCCTTAGCGAAGCCGTTGTAACCCTGGGCGGCATTTTTTTTGGTAACGATGTTGATGATACCGGCCAGTCCTTCCGCATCATACTTGGCGGGCGGTGTAGTGATCACCTCTATCCGCTCGATATTGGAAGCCGGCATAGCCTTTAAAACATCCGATGGATTGCCCGCCATCAATGCCGACTCTTTGCCGTTGATCAGTATTTTATAGCTGCCGCTCCCGCGGAGTTTGATATTGTCCGAACCGTCGACCGATAGCAAGGGTACTTTGCGCATCATGTCCAGCGCGGTGATCACCGGACTTTCCGGGTCGGATTGGACATTATATACCAGCCTATCCACTTCCTGACGGACAAGCGGTTTGACGGCGGTAACGGATACATTAGCCAACTGCCTGCTGGAAGCGGATAACGTGATATTGCCCATATCCATGGTGGTGTCACCGCCGGTAACCGGCAAAACCTTGCTTCGATAGCCCACAAAAGCCACCGCAAGGAGGTAGGATTTACCGGCAGGAGCGGTCAGTACAAAGCTGCCATCGGTTTTCGATAAGGTGGCTTTAATTGGTGATTTGGTCGCTGCATCCTGCAGGGCTACCGTCGCATAGCCCAAAAGGCTTTGAGTGGCCGAATCGATGATCTTTCCTTTTACGGTTATTGTAGGAGACGTTTGCCCCCGCACGCCGATGATGGCAAAAAAAAGCAGCAATATAAGCAGCAGGTTTTTCATTTTTCTTATAAAATTCAATGCAATACACAGCCGGGACACCCGGTTAGTGTGCTTTATCAAGGCATAAATAGTTTTTGGAAATCCGGATCAGCTTGATCTCATTTTTACGGAATGCTGTCCTTTGAGCGCGTTCGTTGCCTGGTTGCCTCTTTTGCTTTTAACCTGTTTGCTACGGCAGCTTCTCTATCAAGAATATACTTTTTAAATTCCGGGGTTAGCGGTACGGCGCCGGGTTGATGGGTTGCCATGGCAACTTCCCTGTCATGAATATACTTTCTAAGCTCCGGGGATATGGGTACTGCCTCAATTGGAGTGGCTGCTGCGTTTTTAGCTTTTTGCTGTTCCAGTAACCGCTTTTCTGCGGCGCGTTCCTTTTGTTTTCGGAATATCTCGCCCCAGGGTTCCGAAGTTAAGGGTGTCGGTGCAATCCGGGTAACGACGGCACCGTCGGTATTTTTAAGTTCGGGAGATAGCGGCGCCGACGTTTTATTTATCGTTGATGCCAATTCGGGGCCGGGTCGTGCGGCAATAAACACACTGCTAAGCAGCAGTAATAAGGCTAAACCTGCCATTTCCAATTTGTTCAGCGAGCGGTTGCGGTTTGCAGCCATTCGCTCCAGGCGTTGCAGCATGCCGCCTTTTTTCCCGGTAAGGGCAAGGGCAAAGCCGGGGTTCGAAAGTGAATATTCTTCAAAATGGACCAATGCACTGATATACCGTACTTTGTTTTTGGTATGACTGACCGCAACATCGTCACAGCAATGCTCCCTTTCGGCCCGGATAAGGGAAGACAGCCAAAGGACAGCCGGGTTGAAGAAAAATAAGGTTTCCACAAAGTTTTGCAACAGGTTTACGAGCGAATCGCGACGACGGATATGGGCAAGCTCATGCAGCAGGATGGCTTCAACTTCCCGCGGGCCCAGGGCATTTACCATCCCAACCGGTATAAGGATCAGTGGTTTCAGGTAGCCGATAACAACCGGAACTTTGATAATAGCCGACTCCAACAGCGAAACTACCCGTTTAATGCCCATTGTTTGGGCCAATGCATTTACTTTTTGCTCCCATTCGACACCAATACGGCTAACTTTTGTCCGTTTTAAATGCTCGATGGCGTAAAAGCCAAACAGCATTTTAAAGCTGCGTGCACATACCACGATCAACCAAATTAAAATAATAACGTCCGCGTGTTTTTGAATATAAAGGAGGTTATAGTTTAACAGCTCCCAAATATCCGGTGAGCCGGCGCTGCTATTTTGCGTAATGACATCGATATGAGGCGGGTTACTCAATGACGCAACCAGTGTAAAAATGAAAGTGATCGAAAAAAGATATAACAATCCAACCAGCCAGCGGTACCTTTTGGCTGCGCTTGACTTCCGGGTAAACAGCATGACCAGGCCGGTGAGCATGGCCAATATCAGCCCTTGCCACAGGGAATAGATGAGCGTGCGGCAAAGCGCCTGGGCCACATTTTCAGGCAGTAATTGTTGCAGATTGTTTCCCATCTTTTTTCAGATTAATAACTAGTTTTCATTTTCGAGCCTGTCCAGCAGGTCGCGCATTTTTTTCAAATCCTCTTTGCTTGTTTTTTTATTCCCCGCCAGCTGCATCATCAAACTGGCCGCCGAACCATTGTACAGGTTATCCAAAAATTTATCCAGCAGGTGCTCTTTGGTTTTATTTTCATCTTCCACCACGTGGTAAATGTGCTGCATCTTGCTTTCATCGCGCTTCAGGATGCCTTTATCCACCATCAACTGCATCAGCTTCAGGGTAGCGGTATAGTTTAATTCGCGGGTTTTGTTGATCTCCTCCATCACCAAACGAACCGGCGATGGGCCATGCTGCCACAATACTTTCAATATCTCCAGCTCCGATTTGGTTGGCTCTATCTTTTTGGTGTCGTCCATTTTTGGCTGCTTCATTATACAAACCTACAACTTTTTTTGTACCTACAAAATTTTTTGTAGGTTTATAACGAAAAAAATATAAATAGTGTTTTTAAACAACTTTCTCACTCAAGTATCAAACCTGAAAGCTAACCAGGCCCGTCTTAGCCCCCTCACAAACAAAAATAACCATACAGCCACAACCTACACCACCCTAACCAACACCCCATTCCGCCTCTCCTCCAGCCACCCAATTGACAAAATACATTTTTCATCAATCCCATTTTCGCGCAGCACGGCTTCAAAAGCTGCAAGGTCATCCGTATCAACGGCGATCAGCAGGCCGCCGCTGGTTTGCGGGTCGGCGAGGATGTTTTTTTGCTGCTCGGTAAGCGGGGCTATTTTATGGCCGTAGCTTTTCCAGTTACGGATGGTGCCGCCGGGGATACATCCCTGGGCCAGGTATTCGTCAACGGATTCAATTTTTGGTATTTTATCAAACTCAACAACGGCCTGCAGCTTGCTGCCTTCGCACATTTCGGCAAGGTGGCCCAGCAGGCCGAAGCCGGTAACATCGGTCATGGCTTTTACTTCGGGCAGGTTGCCCATCACTTCGCCGATCTTGTTCAGCATACACATGCTTTGCAGGGCAATAGCGGCATCGGCGGGTTTTAATATGCCCCGCTTTTGCGCCGTGCTTAATATGCCTACCCCCAGGGCTTTGGTTAGATATAAGCGGCACCCGGCTGCGGCGGTGGAGTTTTGTTTGAGGTTTTTAACCGGTACAATACCATTAACCGCCAGCCCGAAAACGGGTTCGGGGCAATCAATGCTATGGCCGCCGGCCAAAGTAATGCCCGCTTCCGCACAAATGGCCCGGGCGCCTTCCAGCACCTTTTGGGCTGCTTCGGCGGGAATCTTGTCAATGGGCCAGCCCAGTATCGCGATAGCCAGCACGGGTTTGCCGCCCATGGCATACACATCGCTGATGGCATTTGCTGACGCGATTCGGCCAAAATCATAGGCATCATCTACGATCGGCATAAAAAAGTCGGTGGTAGAGATAAGGGCCGTGCCATTGCCCAGGTCGAAAACAGCGGCATCATCGCGGGTATCATTGCCCACCAGTAACCGGGCATCGGGCGCATGTTTAATGGGGCTGTGCAATATGGTATCCAATATCGCCGGACTTATTTTACAGCCGCAGCCCGCGCCATGCGAGTATTGGGTGAGTTTTATATTTTCTGTATCCATTTTTAAAAGCTAAAAGCTGAAAGCACAAAGCAGAAAGCTAAAATATCGGTTAATATAGAGCGATTAAAAATTGAAAATGCTAATCGATTATATCGTAATTTATTGATAATGTTAACGTTACGCAACTCCCCTCTCGAGAGGGGGTGCGCCGGATAGTGTTGTGGCGGGGGTGTGTTAGCCGATATATCCGTTAACACACCCCCCCACCCCCTCTCAAGAAGGGAACCGACGTAAGGAGTTCATGAATCCCTATAAAGAACAAATTATCACATTCATAATCGCACTGGCCGGGCTCAAAACACCTTTTTTCCATATTTTTCAATCGCTAAACACGCTATCCTTACGTCAATTGATGTTGGTCGCCGACTTTTTGCTGCACCAGGATCAGCCGGGCATTTGCCGGAGCATCGGCGCCCACGCCATCAATTTCAACTATTTTTGCCTGGTCGCGTTTGGTTAAACCCTGGCGGTAGGTTTTATCATAATACACCAGTACCGTACGGATAAAATCGGCCATCCGGTCTTCATCGATAGCGGTTATGGCATTTTTGGTTTGTTCGGGCCCCAGGCGTTTCCATATCTTTTGGGTACAGGCTTTCAGGAAATCCTTATCCAGTACGCCGTATTCCGTCACTAAGGTATCAACCCTTGCTTCGGGCGAAACTTTGAGCACGGTGATGGGCGCATCGCGCATCTGGTTAAACAGTGCGTTGGGGACTGAACGTTTGCCAATCGTGATGCTTTCATCTTCTATCCATACCCGCCGGTGGCGATCAAATATGCGGAGCTCGGCCGCAAGGTTATTCTCAAACTGTTCCTGACTGGGCTGCTCCATCACGTTCATCGACCCAAAAGCCGAACCCTGGTGCTGCGCGAGGCCCTCCAGGTCGATCACCTGTTCGCCAAGGGCTTTCAGCTGGTGCAAAACCTTTGTTTTGCCCGCTCCGGTTAGGCCGCCGAGGATGCGGATATTAAATTGTTCGGCAAAGGTATCCAGTACGCGGCGGCGGTATTGTTTATAGCCGCCCGTAAGCAGGTAAACCTCGAAGCCGTACAGGTCTAAACACCAGGCCATGGCGCCGCTGCGCATACCGCCCCGCCAGCAATGAAGCGCTATTTTTTTGCCGGGGGCGATCTCCAGCGCCTGTTTGATAAAACCCGACCATTTGGACCCGATGAGATCAAAACCCAATAAAATAGCCTGTTCGCGGCCCGCCTGCTTGTAGGTGGTGCCTACCTGCACCCGCTCTTCATTGCTGAACAGCGGGATATTAAGCGCCCCGCAAATATGGCCCTGCGCAAATTCGGCGGGGGTACGCACATCAACCACCGGGATGCTGCTGTCCAGTTGCAAAAAGTTGCTGATGCCGGTGTTTTTGATCATACTAATGAGTAAGGCAAATTGCAAAATTTATACGGATAATTTTGATCGCACAGAATTCGTTATTTCTTTGTAAATTCATTTTGTTATGCTGGAACTACCTGAAGGAGAATTGGTGCGAAAAGGAAAAATGACCAAATTCCCGTTTAACATGACTTTTGAAGAAGAGAAGGCATAGCGGATCGAAAAGCAGGCCGAAGCGCAGACGTTTCTGTTCTCCATCGGTCGGCCACTTGTTTATACAAAAGATGGCGTGATGATCGCGGAGTAGGCTGACGGAAGGATTGTACCTGTTCATTAATGTCGGCCATGCTGGCAGGTAAAACTCTTCCTTGTTGCCCTTATACTTTCACCTTAAAGTTCAATGTGTGATTATTAAAGCTGCAATTTGTCAGAAGATGTAACTTTGAATCTTTTCCTGATTGTGTTCTTCTTCCGTCCGCTCAATAAACGTATTTAATGATCTGATGAAATTATCCAATTCGCTTGCTGAAGCCTGAATATGTTTGCATATTTCGTTTATATCATCTGCTGATAAATCGACGCTATCGGTATTCATGCTTTCGGTGAGTCCCAGTATATTGGCCACCGGCTTTCTAACCTCATGGGAGGTCATGAACAGCATTGATTCAAGCGCCTTTAAATAGCTATGTTCCTTAAGTAAAGTTGCATGGGTTTGTTTGTTGTACTGTATGGCTATATACGAAACAACAAAAACGGCGAGCAGGGATATGCCGCGGTTAATCCATAAAAAGATACGAACTTTAACTTCAAGGTCAAAAAACACGACATTAATAGCGATCAATAAACAAGCGGCTGCACTAAAACACAGTATAGTGTGGGTGGGTTGTTTAAAAACAAGTACAATGCTGCATAAATACAATACATCGATCACAATATAAGGTGGCGCAAGAATGTTGATGATAAAAACGGTAAGAAGGCAGGCAGCGGCAAAGAACTGTACTTTGGCGGTTTCGGATATCTGAATCATCGCGTTGATTTATTAAACTACAGACAGACTGCTATTAAGTTCCATTTGTGAAAATTATAATGTCATAATGCCTCACCAGGCGCTGCGGTGCTTATAAAAAATCCCTGACCTATACTGGCAGGTTTAGGAAACGCCGCTCCGTCAGGCACAGCGCGCGAGCCCCTGCGATGGCCCCTGCGAAAACAAAGAAATCCTTTTGCCCTTCTTCTTTCCCTCAGGGCAGACGCATTAAAATTATTTTTAACAACATTATCTAATATTTCAGTTCAACCAGGGCGCTTAACTTTTATAATCAATAGTTTTTACCACAAGGTACACCAAGTGCACAAAGATTTTGCAAAGTAGTTGATGTTTATAGTGGCCTTGGTGAACTTAGTGGTTAAAAAACTATTCTTTAAACCATACCGTTCCTGGCGTTCACCGCTGATAAGTTTAAAATTATTTTAATGTGTCTGCCCTGTTCTTTCCCCTTTCTCCGTTCTCCTCCAAAATCGTATTTTAGTTGCTCAATCAAACTCGTGGACGAACAAGCATCCCCAACCCGAACCCCAGCACAATACCGGATAGGCGCCGCTATCTTCTTTTTTATCTCGGGGTTTGGGTACACCACCTGGACATCGCGGATCCCCACCATCCAAAAACATCTTCATTTGGATAATGGCCAGTTAGGCACAGCTTTACTGGCGCTGCCGGTTGGGCTGATGCTGACCATGCCCTTTACCAAATGGTTATTAACGCGCTATACCAGCCGGGCGGTGATGCTTTTTGGCTCGCTGTTTTTATGTGTTATTTTAATATTGATTGGGTTTGTTGCCAGCTTTTGGCAACTGCTGGTACTGTTGCTTTTCTTTGGTTCAGCGCGCAATTTAATGACGCTTTCTATCAACACACAGGGCGTAACGGTACAGGCGCTGTACCCAAAATCCATTATGGCGGCATTTCATGGCATTTGGAGTTTGGCTTGCTTTGCCGGCGCCGGGGTTAGTGTCATCATCGTATACTTTAATGTATCGCCGGCTTACCAGTTTACCGTGGTTAGCATCATGCTTGCCGCGCTTAGCCTTTATTTTATCAGGGATACGATAATGCAGCAGCCCGATCCGGAGCAAGCCCGACGGGAAGAGTTATCATCGCCCTGGTGGAGCCGTGCCTATGCGCTGCCCGACAAATTCCTGTTAAAATTTGCGCTCATCTGCTTCGCCTGCATGGCCTGCGAAAATACGATGTACGACTGGAGCGCTAATTATTTTAAAGTGCAGGTTAACCCGGATAAAACCATGTACACGGCTGCCCTGGAGGTTTTCCTTACCGCCGTTACTATCGGCCGTTTTGCCGGCGACAGGATCGTCAATAACATCGGCATAAAAAAAGTGCTCAGGTTCAGCGGCATCCTTATTTTCTGCGGCCTGGCAATCACCGTGGCCCTCCCTTATATGGTAACCGTGGCGATTGGCTATATATTGGTCGGTTTTGGCGTGTCCTGTGTAGTGCCGATGGTATTTAGCCTCGCCGGCAAGTCAAAACACATGAGCAGCTCGTCCGCGCTGGCCTCTATATCAACCGTTGGCTATATGGGTTTTATCATCATCCCGCCTTTTGTGGGCTGGGTGGCCAAAGCCGCCAGCCTGCGCTTATCTTTTGGCATTGTCACCTTTTTTGGGCTACTCATCGTTTACCTGGTCTCGAAAATAAAAGAAGACATCCGCGAGGACGATGTGGCTATTGCCTCTATGCCTGAATAGTTGATATTTTCGGGCAATTGCTCAAACTCAATAACCAAAGCAGTTTACCCTCTTTGCCGCTTGCGGCAGAGAGGGTCGACCAGCGAAGCGCGGTCGGGGTGAGTCAACCCGGCGGACATTACCGCCAATGCCTGTCCCCGTTACTTCGGCCAGAGTCTTACAAACCCGATGCAAACAATTATTCCCTAACCTCGTTTTCTCATGAATTAAATGTTAACATAAAGTAAATACCTCTATATTTGTTCACAACAGTGTGTTTGATATTTATTGTTAAATTAACATTGCCCCTGTATGTCTAAGAACATGTTTAAATTTCAATAGTGGGATTTCTTGCCAAAATGATACTGCAGAAAGCTAATTGAATAAAAGCTATAG
>Ga0210389_10000097_pt1 | contig 86675 bp, 72 predicted proteins | sample IncBWH28OmetaG_FD_160127 | JGI IMG/M metagenome (GOLD analysis project Ga0210389, IMG submission 160127) | Forest soil microbial communities from Barre Woods Harvard Forest LTER site, Petersham, Massachusetts, United States - Inc-BW-H-28-O ...
GGCCCCTTCCGCCCGCGCCCGCCCCTCCGCCCCCGCGCGGCCCCTTCCGCCCCCTCACCGGCCCAAATGCGCAAATGAGCCGGCTATACCGGGCTCGAATGCGCATTCGGGCCCGCCGGGCCGAGTGTTCAAATGCGCAATCGAACCCGTTTATCTCACTAGCCTGCTGGACGCCGATGAGGCGGCGGGGGCGCTATTGCTCGAATGGCTCGACCCGCGCCAGCGCCTCACGGACGCGGATCTGAGCGTCGCCGTCCCGGTAGCGGGGCGCTTGCTGCGCAGGCTGGCCGTGCCGGTGTCCGCGGATTGGTCCGCTCACCCAATGCCTTCGCTCCAGGAATGGGCGGCCGACCTCGCGACTGGGCTGCCGGACCAGCGGCAGGCAACTGGACAGCCGTTCCCGCGGACCCTTGTCGGCGCCGCGACCGAACTGGCCGCGGAGTTCACCCAACCCACCGGTGACCTGGTAGTCATCCGGATATGCATTACGGGAACGTCCTGGCGGGACGGCATGAGCCGTGGCTGGTGATCGACCCGAAGGTGATACGCGGGCCTTACCGACGATCCCGCGCTCTGCGCGACCGTCATCGACTGGCTCTCTCCCACCTGATCACAGCTAATAGTTTGACAGTAATTTCGGAGGCTATAGCCCCCGAAATTACTGTCAAACTCAAGGACTGCGCGCTTGACACGGTCATGGATAACGGCTATCTAATAGATAACCGTTAGAGGTAACCGTTAGCAGGGGAGACGGTATGCAGCAGGAAGTCATCCTCGCCATGCTGGCGAAGGAACCGTCACACGGGTACGAGCTGCGTGCCCGGCTCCGCGCGGCGCTAGGGCCGGTCGGCGAGGACCTGAACGCGGGGCAGGTGTACGTCACGCTGACCAGGCTGGAGAAAGCGGGACTCGTCACCGGGACCGCCGAACCCGGCCAGACCCGTCCCGACCGGAAGGTCTACGAGCTCACCCCGGTCGGGCAGCAGCGCGTCGCCGCCTGGCTGGCCGAGGTCAGCTGGCCAAAGCCCGACCTGACGGAGTTCCACCTGAAGCTGATCGCCGCTTTCGCCGGCCGGCTCGCGGACCCGATCGCGATCGTGGACGCGCAGCGCCGCGAGTTGCTGCGCCGCCTGCGGGACGCGCAGCGGGCCGCCTTCGGCGAGCCGGATAACTCCGACGCGGCGCTGTTGCTCGAAGGCATCGTGCTCCGGCTGCAGGCCGACCTGCACTGGCTCGAGGCATGCGAACGTACCTGGACCAACCGGAGGACCAAGGCGTGAACTCCCTGCTGAGCGCAAGGACGCTGTGCAAGAGATACGGTCGCGGCGACGCGCTCGTACGTGCGGTCGACGATGTCGACCTGGATGTCGAAACGGGTGAGACCGTCGCGATCATGGGGCCGAGCGGCTGCGGGAAGTCGACTCTGCTGCACCTGCTCGGCGGCCTCGACCGGCCGGATTCCGGCGAGATCAAGCTCGCGGGCAAACGCGTTGACCAGCTGGGGGAGCGGGGCCTGGCGCGGCTGCGCCGCGACGCCGTCGGCTTCGTCTTCCAGTCCTTCCACCTGATGGACGAGCTGACCGCGGTGGAGAATGTCGAGTTGCCCGCCTTGCTGGCCGGCCGCTCCCCGCGCGCCGCCCGGAAACGCGCGCTTGAGCTGCTGTCGCGCACCGGCCTGGCGGACCGCGCTAAGTTCCTGCCGTCCGCGCTGTCCGGCGGCCAGCGGCAGCGGGTAGCGGTCGCCCGTGCCCTGGCGAACGAGCCGCTGATCGTGCTCGCTGATGAGCCGACCGGCAACCTCGACAGCGCCGCCACACTGGAAGTGCTGCGGCTGTTCGACGACCTGCATGAGGCCGGGCAGACGCTGGTGATCGTCACCCACGACTCGCGGATCGCCGCCACCGCCGACCGGATGATCACGATGCGGGACGGCGCGTTCGTGGACGAGACCCGCCTCACCGGCGGTACCGCCGGCAGTCTGTCCAGGCTCGCCGGACTGGAGGGCTGACCGGAGATGGGACGTCTCGCCCTGATCGCCCGCCTCGTCGCCCGCGACCTGCGGCACCGCCCCGCCGAGGCGGTGATCTTGCTCCTCGCGATCACCGCCGCCGCGACCACCCTCACGCTCGGGCTCGTCCTGCACGGCATCACGACCGGCCCCTACGAGCGCACCCGGACGGCGACCGTGGCCCCGGACATCGTGGCCAGCGTCGCCCCGGCGAACAACGCGAACCAGCCCGCCGACCTCGCGAACCTGACCCCACTGGCGAAGGCGCCGGGCGTCATCGGGTCGAGCGGCCCGTACCCGGTGCGCGGCATGACCTTGCGCACGGGTGACTACACGGTCCCCGCTATGGCCGAGGGCCGCGGCCAGGCGCCGTCCGCGATCGACCGGCCCCTGCTCACCGCCGGCACTTGGGCCCGTCCCGGTTCGGTGGTGCTGGAGCGGAGCTTCGCCGCGGCTCTGGGCGTTAAGACAGGCCAAACCATTTTCCTCAACGACCGAGGGTTTCGCATTTCCGGAATAGCCGTCTCGGCCGCCCTGCCGCCGTACCCCGCGCTGTGCAACGTCGGTTGCGACTTCGTCTCGCCGAATCTTCCTAGCGGCCAGCCCGGTCTCGTCTGGATGACGAAGACGGATCTCCTCGCCGGGGCCACCCCGGCGGACCCGGTGTCGTGGTACATGAACCTCCGGCTCGCGAACCCGGCGAGCGCCGGAACCTACGCGACCGCGTACGACAATGCCCATACCGCCTGGTCCGCGCCCTATCTGGTGTCCTGGCAGCGGGTGGAAGTCGCGACCAGCCGTGTCACCGAGTCAGCAGAGGGTGTCCTGCTCCTCGGCAGCGCACTGCTCGCGCTTCTCGCGATCGCCAGCGTGGCGGTGCTGGCCGGCGGACGGATGGCAGGGCAGGTGCGGCGCGTCGGCCTGCTTAAGGCGGTCGGCGCCACGCCCGGCCTGGTCGCGGTCGTCCTGCTCGCCGAGCACTTGCTGGTGGCGGCAGCGGCCGCCTGCCTCGGCCTGGCCCTCGGCTGGCTGGCGGCCCCGCTGGTCGCCAGCCCCGGTGCCGGGCTGCTCGGGAGCGCCGACGTCTCGGTTTCCCTGACCGACGCCGGGGTGGTCGTGGCGGTCGCGCTCGTGGTGGCGCTGCTCGCGACGGTGGCGCCCGCCATCCGCGGCGCGCGCGCCAGCACGGTGCGGGCGCTGGATGACGCCGCGCGGACACCGAAGCGGCGGCCAGTCGTCACGAGGGTCTCGCGCCGGATGCCGCCGGTACTGCTGCTCGGCTTGCGGATCGCCGCGCGCAGGCCGCGGCGCTCGCTGCTGGGCATGGCCAGCGTGACGGTCACGGTCGCGGGTCTCGTGACTGTGCTGATGGCCCATGCGAAGTTCGACGCCCGCGCGGCCGGTTCCGGCGCGCTGACGAATCCCGTGAACACCGAGGTCATCCACATGACAACGGTGATCACCGTTGCCCTGGTCCTCCTCGCGGCCGTCAACGCGCTGCTGATCACGTGGGCGACCGTGCTGGACGCGCGGCGCTCGTCGGCGCTGTCACGTGCCCTCGGCGCCACGGCCGCCCAGGTGAGCGCCGGGCTGGCGGTGGCCCAGATGCTCCCCGCGCTGACCGGGGCGATCGTGGGGACGCCGCTTGGCTTCCTGCTGTACGCGGCGCTCAAGCACCAGGGCGGGATGACATATCCGCCCGTCTGGTGGCTGGCGTGCGTGGTGCTCGGCACCCCGCTCGTGGTCGGCGCCCTCACCGTCATCCCGTCCCGGGCTGCCTCCCGCACGGAGGTCGCCTCCGTCCTGCAGTCAGGAGCCGCGTGATGGGCCGCGTCCTACTCGTCGTTCGCCTCGCGCTTCGCGGCCTGCGGCGCCGGCCGGTGCAGGCGATCCTGCTGCTGCTCGCGATCACCGCGGCGACCGCGACGCTTACTCTCGGGCTCGCCCTGAACGGCGTCATCAGCAACCCGTACCAGGCGGCCAAAACCGCCACGAGCGGCCCGGACGTGATGGCAACTGGCCTTCCCGGGCAGCTCACGGCGCTGGCCGCCGCGTCGGGCGTCACGGCGTCCAGCGGGCCCTATCCGGTCGCGTCCGCCACGATGCGGGCGGGCGGCCGCGCCCTGCCAGCCCAGGCGGAAGGGCGCGCTTCCGCCTCCGCGGCGGTGGACCAGCCGCTGGTGACACAGGGCACGTGGGTGCGTCCCGGCGGCGTGGTGCTGGAGCGGACGTTCGCGCAGGCCGTCGGCGCGCGCGTGGGGGAGATGGTCACCCGTACGGCCGGGCGTTCCGTGTCACGGGGCTCGCCGTCACCGCGGCGGTGCCGGAGTAGGCTTCCGCGCCGTTGTCCTACGTGCTGAACATCAGGCTCGGCGACCCCGCCGACGCCGCGGCGTTCGCCAGCGCACACGGCCCGGTCCGCCCCTCGGGCCCGGTGTCCTCGTCGGGACCGGAAGTGCTGACCTGGCAGCAGGTCCAGTACGCGGACAGCAGCCTCGCAGCCGTTGCCCGGGCATCGTCGCCCTGATCCTGCTCGCCGAGCACCTGCTCATCGCCGTCGTCGCCGCGGTGGCCGGGCTCGCCGCCGGCGCACTGCTCACCCCGCTGCTGTCCAGCGCCGGCGCTGGCCTGGTCGGCCAACCCGGCGCGCCCTCACTCACTCTGGGTACCGTCGGCGCGTTGCTCGGGATCCTGCGCCGCGGTGGTCGGCCCGGTGGCCGGGCGTATGACGGCTCCGCTGCTCACTAACTTCAGCTTCTTCACCGGGCTGTCCACGAAGCCGGCGCAGCCCCGCTGACATTCCCGGTCGCGGGCATTGTCGTAGGGGCGGCGCTAGCGGTGGCCATCGTGTCAACACTCGTACCCGCGGCACGGGCTGCCAGGACTCCCGCGGCGCGAGCGCTCGCCGACACGGCCAGGTCGCCACGGCGGCACGCGCGGCTCACCGCGCCAGTCGTCGGCGTCATCAACTCCGAAGCGGCGTCGTGGCAGGCCCCGCGCCAAAGGTGGGAATAACTCCACCGCGCCTTGTTGCCGCGAGTCGGCACAATGGAGGGAACAGGGAAGCTACGGGGAGGCGAGGCGGAAGTGGCGATGGGCCTCGGCGATGTCGGCCGGATTGCCAGGAGGACCGTGATCACCTGCGTGCGCGGGGTGAGCCGGGCGATCCTCGCCCCGCTGACGGGCATTCCGCTCTTCGCGTTCTCGGTGGTCGCCTTGGTCACGCTGCCCGCGATAATCGGCCTGTGGCTGGTGCCGAAATGCGTGCTGGGCGTGCGCGGCGTCGCCAACCGGCAGCGCGGGCGGGCGCTTGAGTGGTCCGGGGTGACCATCGAGCAGCCATACCGGCCGCGGCCGGTCAAGGCCACGAACGGGCCGATCGGGCGGATCCGGTGCTGCGTGTGGCTCCTCGGCGACCCGGCGACCTGGCGGGACTTGCTGTGGCTGCTGGTCGGCGTGCCCGCCGGGGCGCTGCTCGCGGCCCCCGCGTTCGCGGTTGTGGTCGGTGCCGGCGCCCTGCTGCTCGGCATGGAGGGCAAGGGCGCCCCAGGTGCGCTGCCCGAGTTGCTCCTGCTCGCCGCGTTGCCGGTCGGGGTCATCGGCGGCCCCTGGCTGCTCAAGGGGCACGCGATCTTCAGCCGTCAGCTGCTTGAGCCGACACGACGGGAACTCGAGGCCCGGCTCGCTCGGGTGAGCGAGTCGCGGTCCGAAGCGGTCGACGCCTCCGCGGCCGAACTGCGCCGCATCGAGCGTGACCTGCACGACGGGGCGCAAGCACGGATCGTTTCGTTCGGGATGTCCGTCGGCTTGGCCGAGCAGATGGTCAAGGACGATCCCGACAAGGCGATTGAGCTGCTCGCCGAGGCGAGAGCCTCCAGCGGGCAGGCGCTCGCCGAACTGCGGGCGCTCGTCCGCGGCATTCATCCGCCGGTGCTGGCCGATCGCGGACTGGACGGCGCCGTCCAGGCGCTGGCGCTGACTGTTCCGCTGCCGGTCGACTTGCACATCGACCTGCCGGGGCGCCCGCCCGCGCCGGTGGAGTCGGCCGTTTACTTCGCGATCGCCGAGGCACTGACCAACGTGGCCAAGCACAGCGGCGCGAGCCGGGCTACGGTGCAGATTGAGCATGAGGACGGCCGCCTGGTCGCTATCGTCGGAGATAATGGCGTCGGGGGAGCCGGCCCTCGTCCCGGCGGTGGGCTGCGCGGCATCGAACGGCGGCTGGCCGCCTTCGACGGGACCGCGGCGGTTACCAGCCCGGTTGGCGGGCCGACGATGGTGACGATGGAGCTGCCGTGCGAGTTGTCCTTGGCGAAGACCTGACCTTGCTGCGCGACGGGCTGATCCGGTTGCTCGGCGCGTACGACATGGAGGTCGTCGAGGCGGTGGACAACGGTCCAGAGCTGCTCGATGCGCTGGTCCGCCAGCGCCCGGACGTGGCGGTGGTGGACGTCCGGCTGCCGCCGACCTTCACCGACGAGGGACTGCGGGCCGCGATCGAGGCCCGCAGGCGAGTGCACGGCCTGCCGGTGCTCGTCTTGTCCCAGCATGTGGAGCAGCTCTACGCGCGTGAGCTGATGGCGCACGGTACCGGCGGCCTCGGCTACCTGCTCAAGGACCGGGTCTCCGACGTCGCCAGGTTCATCGAGGCGGTGCGGACGGTGGCCGCCGGCGGGACCGCCATCGATCCCGAGGTGGTGGCCCAGTTGATGGCCAGGCACGCCCGGGACGAATTGCTCGGCCGCCTGACCCCGCGGGAACGCGAAGTGCTCGCGCTGATGGCCGAGGGGCGCACCAACATGGGCATCGCGAGCCGCCTAGTCGTCACCGAGAAGGCGATCAGCAAGCACATCAACAACATCTTCCTCAAGCTCGGCCTGTATCAAGCCGAGGACGACAACCGTCGCGTCCTCGCGGTCCTGACCTACCTGAACGCCTTACGGGCCGGTCGCGGGGAGCAAGGACTCCAGGCGGGACAGCGACACCGCCCGCGGGTGACAGGTGTAGCCGCGCAGGGTCGTCCTGATCGGCTCGGCGCACGAGCGGGCGGTGTCCTCGTCGGGGCAAATGGCCAAGAGGTCAACGGGACAGTCGTGTCGCAGCCAGACCGCCATGACGTCATGCGGCCACCGGCGGCGAGCGCCGTCGTCCAGCGCCTCCTGGAACTGCAGGATGATCGCGCGCAGCGGATTGCGCACTTGGCCGACGAGGATCACCGTGCCGGGGATCGAGACACCGGAGGGCTGGTCGCTGACCACCGGTGACAGCACGTGCTCCGGCAGGCCGGGCGGCAGGTCCGCGTCCAGCAGCTCACGCATGATCTCGCTGGCGAGGCCGGTGTACTTCTCAAACAGTTTCTTGGCTGAATCGTGCCAGTTAGCGGGCATGACTCAACGTTACATTCCACGTTCGAGTCAGGCAAATCTTTTTGTAGAACATCGAACTGGCAAACGAATGCCATTGGCACCCAGTTGCCAGCGGCGGCGAGGGGCAGAGGAAAATGAGTCACGAGGGACGTTCAGAGGAGGATCGGTTATGGAATACCGCCAGTTGGGCCGCAGCGGGCTGCGTGTTTCGGCGCTGACGCTCGGCACCATGACGTTCGGCGGGCGCGGCGGATTCGCCGCCGTGGGCGCCACGGACGTGGAAGGCGCGCGGCGGCAGGTCGACATGTGCCTGGACGCCGGCATCAACCTGATCGACACCGCCGACGTGTACTCCGGCGGCGTGTCGGAGGAGATCACCGGGGAGGTCCTCAAGGGGCGCCGCGACTCGGTCCTGCTGTCGACCAAGGTGCGCATGACGATGGGTCCCGGGCCGAACGACGCGGGGCTGTCCCGGCACCACATCATCGCGGGGTGCGAGGCGAGCCTGCGCCGGCTGGGCACCGATCACATCGACATTTACCACGTGCACGAATGGGACGGGCAGACGCGCCTCGAGGAGACGCTGTCGGCGCTGGACAGCCTGGTCACGTCGGGCAAGGTGCGTTACCTGGCGGCGTCGAACTACGCGGGCTGGCAGCTCATGAAGGCCCTCGCGAGCGCCGACGCGCACGGTTTCGAGCGGTTCTCCGCCCAGCAGATCTATTACTCGCTGGAGGCAAGGGACGCTGAATATGAACTGGTGCCGCTCGCGGTCGATCAGGGGCTCGGGATTCTCGTCTGGTCGCCGCTCGCGGGCGGCCTGGTGTCAGGCAAGTACCGGCGGGCCGGGTCGCCGTCGGAAGGCACGCGGCAGGTATCGGGCACCTGGAACGAGCCGCCGGTCCGGGACCAGGAGAAGCTCTACGACACGATCGAGGTGCTCGTCGATGTCGCTTCCGCACACGGCACCTCGCCCGCGCAGGTCGCGCTCGCCTGGCTACTCGGCCGGCCCGCGGTCACCTCGCTGATCATCGGGGCGCGGAACGATGAGCAGCTGGCCGACAATCTGGGAGCGGCGTCGCTCGTGCTGTCGCCCGACGAGCGCGAGGCCCTCGACAAGGTGAGCGCGCCCGACCTCATCTACCCGCACTGGCACCAGGCGAACACGGCCTCGGACCGGCTCGGTGTGCCTGACCTGGCACTGTTGGAGCAGCATCTGGCCTAGCGGGCCTGGACTTGTGCCGGGGGCCAGTGCCAGGGGCCCGGCGTGTGCGCCAACGCGAGGGCGTGATCGTCAATATCCGGTTCTGTGTTCGCCGTGTTCGCGGCTTTGGCGCGTTTGACCCATGAAACGTGCACGGCACCGCCCTGGCGAAGGCGCCAGAAGGCGTGGACGACATCCCCGCTACCCTGTCCCCGCTGCGGAAGGCCAGCGGTCACGAGGATACGCGGGGGCCCGCCTAGCGGCCAGCGACCAGGGCACGGCGATCGCGCTCGAATGTCAGACCCCCGTGAGACAGTACGGGGTATGGAGACGACTCGATATCTCGACTGTCTCGCGGGGGACTACGCGGCGCTGCGGGCGGCCGCTATCACCGCGGGCCTCGACGCCCGGGTGCCCGCGTGTCCGGACTGGACCGTGGCGGACCTGCTGGAGCACGTGGCGGCGGTCTACCTGCACAAGGTCGCCGTACTGCGCGAGGGCCAGTGGCCGAAGCCCTGGCCGCCCGACTTCTCCGGCGAGGACCCGGCGGCGCTGCTCGACCGCGGTTACCGCGAGCTCGCAGCGGAGTTCGCGGCTCGTCCGGCGAGCGAGCCCGCGCTCACTTTCTACCCGCCGGACCAGTCCGTCCGGTTCTGGCTGCGCCGGATGGCCCAGGAGACCGTGATCCACCGGACCGACGCGGAGCAGGCGGCGGGCGTCGCGATCACGGCCGTGTCCGACGACATCGGGGCCGACGGCGTGGATGAGCTGCTCAAGGTGTTCCTCGTCCCGGAGGCGGCCGAGTGGCCCGATGAGTTCGCGGCACTGCCCGGCGGGCACCTGGCGGGCGACGACGGCAAGGACGCCATCGTCGTGACGGCGGGGTCGGCCGCGTGGACGATCCGGCCCGCGCCAAGGTCGGTCATGGTGACAGACGGAGCGGACGAAGATGGGGTCCGCGTCTCGCTGTCCGGCCCGCCCGGGACGCTGTTGCGCTGGATGTGGGGACGGGCCGACGACGTCGCGCTCACCATTACCGGTGATCCGGCCTGGGCCGACTACCTCCGCCGCATGCTGGTGCCCGCCTCGCAGTTATCTTGCGGAGGACGTCCACACTGATTCAACAGATGCGGCGTGCCGTGACGTCCAATCATTATGAAGCGAGAGACCAGCACGCCGGTCTTGGTCATCGCCGCGGCCATCGCGGCGACGGCGGCGGTCGGCGGCTGCGCCGCCGCCACTTCGACGTTCAGCGGACCGTATCCAGGGACGATGTCGTCGCCCAGGCCATCGCGGTCGGCGTCCCGGGCGCCTCAGCCAGCGGCGCCTCAGCCAGCGTCGTCTCGGTCGGCGTCGTCCCCGGCGCCTGAGCGGCGTGCGGACGCGGATACCGCGTCGATCCTCAAGGCCTTCGTGGCGCCCCCGGGCGCGGTCGCCCTCCACAGCGTCCCGCGCGCTCAGGAGCGCCTGCTCGGCGACCCGGCGTCGGAGCCGGGAACCCCTGACCTCGTGGATGACGCCTCCTGGTGGCGTGTCCCCGGGCAGCTGGAGGCCGTGCTGGCCTGGGAAAAGGCCCACCTGCCGAGCCGGTTCAGCGCTTCCGGCTCGGGCACCAGCTACGCGGACGGCCAGACAACGGCCGTGTCCGAAGTCTTCTCGCTTCCCGCGGTCTCCAATGTCCTCAGCCAACGACAACTGCAGGTCCAGGCAGCCCCGGACGGCGGTGGCCAGGTACTCGTCCGCGTCGACGCGCAGGACACGTGGCTGCCGGCCAAGCCCGCCACCGACAAGGTGCCCTCGGCCGCGACCGTCGTGACGATCACGGCGATCCCCGGCCTGGATGCCAAGGGCAAGCCGCCCGCACCGTCCACGATCACCGATCCGTCCACGGTGAAACGCATCGTTTCGCTGATCAACGGGCTCCCGGTCTATCCGCCGGGCGCGTTCAGCTGCGCTATGTCCACTGGTCAGGGACTGCGGCTGACGTTCCGCACGGGGGCGGGCGGCCCCGTGGTGGCGGTCGCCACCGCTGAGATCGGCGGATGCCTGTCGGTAGGCCTGGTAGCAGAGGGCAAGTCGGAGCCCGCACTTTCTGCGGCTTCGACTCCGGTAACCAGAGCGCTCGGTATCGCCGGGCTCAAGTGGCCCGGGTATTAGCGATCACCATGGCTGGAGAGTCAGAAGGGACGTATGACATGAATGGAACCGGAGGCGGGGGATGGAGCGTCTAATCAGCATGAGGCGAGTGATTGGCACGACAGCCGTGGCCGGGGCCGTGGCGGTGGCGATCGCCGCCTGCGGGACTCCTCAGGTTCCGCCAGGCGGTGCGGGCGCCGCGCCCGCCGGAACCGCCGCGCCAACGTCGACCGCGTCATCCGGAGCGTCATCTTCCGTCGTGTCGACGCCGGCGGCCGCTACGCCTAAGCAGCGCGCGGATGCGGACGCCGCGTCGATCCTGGCCTCGTTCACCGCCCCGCCGGGCGCCGTCCGGTTGTCCGCGGCCCCCGCATCGGCCGGGGCGCTCGCACACGCGCCGTTCATGATCGCGACGGCCGATGTCGTCGACAACGCGACCTGGTGGCGCGTCCCCGGCGAGCCACAGACGGTACTGGCCTGGGAAGCGGCGCACCTGGCGTCCCGGTTCACCGCGTCCGGCCACACCACCACCGGGGGCACGTCCGCGGTCTCGGCCAGCCAGTTCACGCTGCCGCCGGTGTCCGGCGTACTCAGCTCGCGGGAGCTGAACGTCCAGGCCGTCGGCATCAGCGGCGGGCAGACTGTGGTCCGGGTCGACGCGGAAGTCACGTGGATCCCGGTCAGGCCCGCAGCTGAGCACGTCCCCGCCGCGGCGAAGGCCGTGACGGTCTCCGTCATGCCGGGCATGGTCGCCGACGTGCGGATTCCCGGACCGGTCACGATCACCGACCCGGCGAAGGTGAGCGAGCTCATTTCCGCTGCCAACGCCCTGCCCGTGTGGTCGGGGCAACGCGTGATGTGCCCCGCCGACTTCGGCCAGTCAGTGCGTCTCACCTTCACGGCGAAGCCGGGCGGTCCGGCGCTCGCGGTCGCCGTCGCCAGCGTGGGCGGCTGCGGCCTGGCGAACTTCTCGGTGGGCGGCAAGCCGCAGCCGCCGCTATCCGACGGCGCCACGCTGGCGCGGAAGGCGCTCGCGGTCTCGGGACTGAGCTCCGTGTCCCTCCGCACCGGCGGGCCCAAACACGGCGGTGGCGTGAACCCGGGCGGCCCGATGATTCCCTGAGCCGGACGGGGCGCGTGCCGGATCTAGGCGGAAAAGCTGGAACGTGATGGGGATACCGCGGTCGACGCCCGAGGGGGGCGCCGACCGCGGTTACGGGGTCGCCTCCAGCACCAGGTTCAGCGCGGTCTGCGCGGCCCGCCGGAAGCCCCGGTAGCCCGCCGCCGCGAACACCTGCCGCAGGCGTGCCTCGCCGGCCTGCGCCCCGAGGGCCGTGCCGGGTGTCTGGGACAGCGAGTTCGGCGCGCACACGGCCAGCGACGCGTGGTAGAACAACGGCGCGACCGGGTTGTCGGCCAGGTTCGCGGCGTGGTCGTCGAGCGCGAACGGCTCCACCAGCAGCACGCTGCCGCCCGGCGCGAGGTGCTCGCGCGCGTGCCGGGCGGCGCCGACCGGGTCGCCCATGTCGTGCAGGCAGTCGAAGAAGCAGATGAGATCGAACACGCCGGGATATCCCGTGGCGTCCCGCACCTCGAACGTCGTCTGGTCGGTTACCCCGGCCGCCGCCGCCCGCTCGAGCGCGGTCCCGACCGATGCCGCGTGGAAGTCGAACCCCCAGAACCGTGAGTTCGGGAACTCGTCCGCCATGGCGACGACCGACGCGCCGTGACCGCAGCCCACGTCGGCGACGGTGCCCCCGGCCCGCAGCTTCGCCTCGACGCCGTCCAGGGCCGCGATCCACTCGGGCAGGTAAGCGCGGTACCCGGTGCGGAACAGCCATTCGGTGCCCTTGAACAGGCGCGGGTCATGATCGGCCCAGCTCAGCGCCCCGTCGCTGTGGAAGGCCCGGGTCAGCTTGGCGAAGTCGGTGTAGAACGCGCCGACCGCGTTCATCGCCCGGGCGGTGAACACCGGGGACGAGTCGTCGGCCAGGGCCAGCACCGCCTCCGGCGTGAGCCAGTAGGTGCCGGCGCCCTCGTCGTGGGCCACCAGGCCGGCGGCCGCCTGGGCGTCGAGCCACTCGGCCACGAGCCGGGGATGGCAATCCCCCCGCACCGCGAGGTGCCCCGCGGTGACCGGGCCGTCCTCGGCGATGATCCGGTACAGGCCAAGTTCGTCGCCCAGCCAGATCCCGAAGCACACCGCCGAACCGGTCATATAACCGATCATGCGGTGCATGAACTCCTCGAGCCGCTGTTCGTCGATGCTGGCCGTCACGCTTGCCACCCCTCACTCCGTGGTGCTCCCCGGGTCCGGCGGCAGCAGGTCCAGCGATGGCAGGTCTGGCGCCGGCCCGGGGAGCGATCTCCCCCACACACAGCACTCGAACGCACGGGTGTGAAGGACGCGTGCAGAAGGCGTGCAGGCGATGTGAAGGAGTGTCGGCAACCGCCATCCGCGGGGAGGTCATTGTCCGGTAGAAATGGCGCCATGAAGCATGTGATTGGAGTCATTGTCTCGGCAGCGGCGCTCGCTGTCGCCGCGTGGGCGATCCCCGGCATCCAGGTGACCGGCCATAGCGACGCGTCGAAGGCAGGAACCCTGATCGTCGTGGCGCTGATCTTCGGGATCATCAACACGGTGCTCAAGCCGATCATCAAGACGATTGGCTGCGCGTTCTACGTCCTCACGCTCGGGCTCGCCGCCCTGATCGTGAACGGGCTGCTGCTGTGGCTGGCCAGCTACATCGCCGGCCAGCTGACCCTTCCGTTCCACATCACGGGGTTCATCGCGGCCGTTGAGGGCGCGCTCATCGTCGGGGTCGTAAGCTGGCTGCTACACCTCATTCTTGGTGACGAGCGGCGCTGACGCCTCGTGGCCAGGGATATGCCGCGCGGAGCTTACCTCGCGAGGCCATAGACTTATCCGCCGTACCCTCTCTCTGCGTTTTCCGCGCAGTTACCTACCACACCGTCTCTGGAGTCACGCCGCCGTGAAGACCGACGTCGAAGAGCTGAGCCCGACCCGAGTCCGGCTGAGCGTAGAAGTCTCCTTCGAGGAGCTCAAGCCGAGCCTGGACAAGGCTTACCAAGAGGTCTCAAGGCAGGCCCGCATTCCCGGATTCCGGCCGGGCAAGGTCCCGCCGCGGGTCATCGACATGCGGATCGGCCGCGGCGTCGTGCTGACCGAGGCGGTCAACGACGCGCTGCCTGGTTTCTACAGCAAGGCCGTCGAGGAGGCCGAGGTGCTTCCCCTCGGCCAGCCCGAGGTCGACATCAAGCAGATGGACGACGGCAAGGAACTGACCTTCACCGCCGAGGTGGAAGTCCGGCCGAAGTTCGAGCTGCCCGACCTGTCGACCCTGACCGTCACCGTCGACAACGCCACAGTGTCCGACGAGGACGTCGACGAATACGTGAACGGGCTGCGGGAGCGGTTCGCGTCGCTCAAGACCGCCGACCGTCCCGCGGAGACCGGCGACTACACGTCGGTCGACCTGTCCGCCGCCATCGACGGCGAGGCGGTCGAGGACGCGCAGGCGAGCGGCCTTTCGTATGAGGTCGGCAGCGGCTCGATGCTCGACGGTCTCGACGACGCGCTCGTCGGCATGTCGGCGGGGGAGTCCAAGACCTTCAAGAGCGAGCTCGCGGGTGGCGAGAAGGCCGGCGAAGAGGCCGACGTCACCGTCACCGTGCAGAGCGTCAAGATCAAGGAACTCCCCGCGCTCGACGACGAGTTCGCCCAGCTGGCGAGCGAGTTCGACACGCTGGAGGAGCTGCGCGCCGACGCCCGCACCCAGCTTGAGCGGCAGAAGAAGTTCGAGCAGACCTCGCAGGCCCGGGAGAAGGCCATCGAGGCCCTCGTCGACGCGATCGACATCCCGCTGCCCGAGAACTTCGTCGAGCACGAGCTCGAGCACACGCGTGAGCACCTCGAGAACCAGCTCCAGCAGTACCAGACGTCCAAGGAAGACTACTTGGAGCAGGAAGGCAAGACCGAGGAAGAGTTCGAGACCGACCTGCGTGAAAGCGCCGAGAAGTCGGTCAAGGTCGCGTTCGTCCTCGACGAGCTGGCCCGTGCCGAGGAACTGAACGTCAACCAGGCCGAGCTCTCCTACTGGGTCGCCGACCAGGCGCAGCGCATGGGCGTCCGGCCCGAGTACCTCGCCCAGCAGCTCACCGAGTCCGGGCAGATCAGCGCCGCCGTCACGGAGGTGCTGCGGGGCAAGGCCAGCTCGCTGGTCGCCGAGCGCGTCAAGATCACCGACGAGGACGGCAGCGAGGTCGACCTCAAGGCCCAGGTCGAGTCGCTCAACGCCGACATCGAGGCCATGATCGCCGCCCAGGCGGCGCAGCAGGCCGCCGCGGCCGGTGCTGAGGCCGAGGAGGCTGACGCCGCGGACGACGTGACGGCCGGCGTGACCGCCGAAGTCGTCGAGGTCACCGACGAGGCTGACGCCGCGGACGACGTGACCGCCGAGGCCGAGGCGGGCGACGAGGCTGCCGAGGCGGCGGACGACGCGGCCGAGGATGAGGGCGACGCCGAGGCCTGAACCGCCTCTGTCTTACCCGCAAGGTTTACCCACAGGGCGGCCTGGCCGCTGTGGCATAGCGCGTTCTCAGCCCGGCCGGGTGAGTGTTTCCGGCCGGGCTGAGCCGCATTCGGCGCGGGGCCAAGTCGAATGAGCATTCGGTGCGGCTGGCCGGGAGTGCGGGTAGTGTGGCGACGGACGGCAGCAAAGTGGCAACTCCGTGCGCCCCTAGCGAACACAGAGCGACGGCGCACATCGCACGCACGCGGTGGCGTTATCGTCCTTTCAACGACACCCGAAGTGATCGGAGCAGGTGACCAAGTGACACAGCCAGAATTGACGGGGCCAGTGGCAAGGACGGCCGCCCCTGACTCCCCCGTGGTACCAGGGGACCTGCTGTTCCAGCGGCTGCTGCGAAACCGCATCGTCTTCCTCGGACAGCAGGTGGACGACGATATCGCCAACCGGATCTGCGCCGAGATTCTCCTGCTCTCCGCCGAAGACCCCAAGCGCGACATCTCGTTCTACATCAACTCGCCGGGCGGGTCGGTGTACGCGGGCCTCGCCATCTACGACGTGATGCAGTACGTGCCGAACGACGTGGCCACGTACGCGATGGGCATGGCGGCGTCCATGGGACAGTTCCTGCTGACGGCAGGCGCGGCGGGCAAGCGGTACACCATGCCGCACGCCACGATCCTCATGCACCAGCCGAGCGGTGGCATCGGCGGCACGGCGTCCGACATCCGGATCCAGGCCGAGCAGATGCTCTACATCAAGAAGACGCTGTTCGACCGCACCGCTTTCCACACGGGCCAGCCGGTGGAGAAGATCGAGCGGGACGCCGACCGTGACCGCTGGTACACGGCCGAGGAAGCCAAGGAATACGGCTTCGTCGACCATGTGATCGGCAGCGCGACCGAGGTCCCCAGCGAGGGCCCCGTTTCCTGACAAGCGACGGCAAAGCGCGAAAGATCCGGTTATATCGGAATAATAGGAGCCAATCGTGACAAATCCGAATGGGTATCCACAGTCTAGGTACGTGCTGCCGTCCTTCGTCGAGCGCACTTCGTACGGCGTTAAGGAGATGAACCCGTACAACAAGCTCTTCGAGGAGCGGATCATCTTCCTGGGCGTCCAGATCGATGACGCTTCGGCGAACGATGTCATGGCCCAGTTGCTGACCCTTGAGGCCATCGACCCGGACCGCGAGATCACGATGTACATCAACTCGCCCGGCGGGTCGATGACGTCCATGATGGCGATCTACGACACGATGCAGTTCGTCCAGCCGGAGATCACCACCTGCTGCATCGGCCAGGCGGCGAGCGCGGCGGCGATCCTCCTCGCGGCCGGCACGACGGGCAAGCGCCTCGCGCTGCCGAACTCCCGCATCCTGATCCACCAGCCCGCTACCGAGGGCGGCTACGGCCAGTCCAGCGACATGGAGATCCAGGCCAGGGAAATCATTCGGATGCGGACCGCGATGGAGGTCATCCTCTCCCGGCACACCGGCAAGGACGCCGAGGAGATCCAGCGCGACATCGAGCGTGACAAGTTCCTTACGGCCGCCGAGGCCAAGGAATACGGCATCATCGACGAGGTGCTGACTGTCCTAAAGCGTGGGACAGAACGCATCGCGGAGGTAGTGTCGTCTTAAGCGGGAAGATTTCCCCTCTTCCCTACTGGGCCGCTGAGGGGGTTTGATTGGTCCATCGGACCCCCGAAGGCGGTACCGTCAAATAGCAAGCGCATGACGGCATGGCAGGACATGCCCGCCGTGCACCGGCCCGTACCCGTGGCAAGCGGTTGCGGTGCCGGCGCCCGGCGGCCCCATGTAAAGGAGATCTGGTGGCACGCATCGGTGACGGCGGGGACCTGCTGAAGTGCTCATTCTGCGGAAAGAGCCAGAAGCAGGTTAAGAAGCTCATCGCCGGTCCTGGCGTGTACATCTGCGACGAATGCATCGATCTCTGCAACGAGATCATCGAGGAAGAGCTCTCCGAGCCGTCCGAGTTCAAGTGGGACAGCCTGCCGAAGCCGCGCGAGATCTACGAGTTTCTCGACGCGTACGTGATCGGCCAGGACAAGGCCAAGAAAGCCCTCTCCGTCGCGGTGTACAACCACTACAAGCGCGTCCAGTCGGATACCGACCGGCCAGGGGACGACGGCGTGGAACTCGCCAAGTCCAATATCCTCCTGCTCGGCCCGACGGGTTCCGGCAAGACGCTGCTGGCGCAAACGCTTGCGAGGCTACTCAACGTGCCGTTCGCGATCGCCGACGCTACGGCGCTCACCGAGGCGGGTTACGTTGGCGAGGACGTCGAGAACATACTGCTGAAGCTGATTCAGGCCGCTGACTACGATGTCAAGAAGGCCGAGACCGGCATCATCTACATCGACGAGATCGACAAGATCGCCCGCAAGTCGGAGAACCCGAGCATCACGCGGGACGTCTCCGGCGAGGGCGTGCAGCAGGCGCTGCTGAAGATCCTGGAGGGCACGACCGCGAGCGTCCCGCCGCAGGGCGGCCGCAAGCATCCCCACCAGGAGTTCATCCAGATCGACACCACGAACGTGCTGTTCATCTGCGGTGGCGCGTTCGCCGGCCTGGAGAAGATCATCGAGTCGCGGGCCGGGAACAACGGGATCGGCTTCAACGGCGTGCTGCGGGTGCGCAGCAAGAACACCACCGAGGACATCTTCGCCGAGGTGATGCCGGAGGACCTGCTGAAGTTCGGCATGATCCCCGAGTTCGTCGGCCGTCTCCCGGTCATCACGAGCGTGCACAACCTCGACCGCGAGGCGCTCATCCAGATTCTCACCGAGCCGCGTAACGCGCTGGTCAAGCAGTACAAGCGGCTGTTCGAGCTGGACGGCGTGGACCTGGAGTTCACGCAGGACGCGCTGGAGGCCGTGGCCGACCAGGCGAACCTGCGCGGCACCGGCGCCCGTGGCCTGCGGGCGATCCTGGAAGAGGTCCTGCAGTCGGTGATGTACGAGGTGCCGAGCCGCAAGGACGTCGAGCGCGTGGTCATCAACCGTGAGGTCGTGCTGGAGAACGTCAACCCGACGCTCGTCCCGCGCGATGTCTCCCGCCGCACGCCGCGCCAGGAAAAGTCTGCCTAGACATTCCCCATCACGTCCCAGGTGCTCCCGCACCGCCCACGACCGTGATCGCCAGCTGCTCCGAACCCGCTTCGGGGCAGCTGCGTTTAACGCCGCGGGCGCGGGAAACCCGTTACCCGGCGGCGGGTGTGCCCGGCTAGCATTCGCGTATGACGAACGTGCCTGACAAGCCCGCTCTTGAGGGACTCGAGTCCAAGTGGACCGCGCGGTGGGACGATCAGGCCGTATACGTATTCGACCGGGGCGCGTCCCGCGAGCGGGTATTCGCGATCGATACGCCGCCGCTGACGGTGAGCGGCTCGCTGCACGTCGGGCACGTGTTCTCGTTCACGCACACCGACATCGTGGCCCGGTACCAGCGGATGCGCGGCCGGGCGGTGTTCTACCCGATCGGGTGGGATGACAACGGGCTGCCGACGGAGCGCCGGGTGCAGAACTACTTCGGCGTGCGATGCGACCCGGCGCTGGCTTATGACCCAGAGTTCACCCCGCCCGAGAGCGCGGGTAAGCAGCAGGTCGCGGTCTCCCGCCGTAACTTCATCGAGCTGTGCCTGCGGCTGACCGCGGAGGACGAGAAGGCCTTCGAGGACACGTGGCGGCGGCTCGGCCTGTCGGTGGACTGGTCCACGACGTACCAGACGATCGACGACGTGTCACGGGCGATTTCCCAGCGGGCGTTCCTGCGCAACATGGCCAGGGGAGAGGCCTACCTGGCCGAAGCCCCCACGCTCTGGGACGTCACCTTCCGCACGGCCGTCGCCCAGGCGGAGCTCGAGGACCGCGAGCGTCCCGGTGCCTACTACCAGCTCGTCTTCCACGCCCCGGGCGGTTCGGACCTCGAGATCGCCACGACCCGGCCCGAGCTCCTGCCCGCCTGCGTCGCGCTGGTGGCGCATCCGGGTGACGAGCGGTACCAGCCGCTGTTCGGGACGAACGCGACGACGCCCGTGTTCGGCGTCGAGGTTCCCATCGTCGCGCACCATCTCGCCGACCCGGAAAAGGGCACGGGCATCGCGATGGTCTGCACATTCGGCGACACCACGGACGTGACATGGTGGCGCGAACTAAGCCTGTCGACCCGCCCGGTGATCGGCTGGGACGGCCGGTTCCTGCCCGACCCGCCGCCGGGACTGGACAGCGAGCGGGCACGGGCTGCCTACGCCGAACTGGCCGGGGCGACGCCGTTCACCGCCCGGGAGCGGATCGTCGCGCTGCTGCGCGAGTCCGGCGAACTGCGCGGCGAGCCGCGCCCGATCACGCACCCGGTGAAGTTTTTCGAGAAGGGCGACAAGCCGCTCGAGATCGTCACGACCCGGCAGTGGTACATCCGCAACGGCGGTCGTGACGCCGGTCTTCGCCAGCGCATCCTTGACCGCGGTGCGGAGCTGAACTGGGTGCCCCCGCACATGAAGGTCCGCTTCGACAACTGGGTCAGCGGCCTCAACGGGGACTGGCTGGTCAGCCGCCAGCGGTTCTTCGGGGTGCCGGTGCCGGTCTGGTATCCGCTCGACGCCGACGGGAACCCGGACTATGACCAGCCGATCGTCCCGGCGGAGGACAGGCTGCCGGTCGACCCGAGCGCCGACGCGCCGGATGGCTACGCGGCGTCGCAGCGGGGCCAGGCCGGGGGCTTCACCGGTGACCCGGACGTGCTGGACACGTGGGCCACGTCGTCGCTGACGCCGCAGATCGCGGGCCGCTGGGGCTACGACGACGACCTGTTCGCACGGGTCTTCCCGACGGACCTGCGGCCGCAGGCGCACGAGATCATCCGGACCTGGCTGTTTTCCACGCTGCTGCGGAGCCACTACGAGTTCGGGGAAGTGCCCTGGCGGACCGCCGCGATCTCCGGCTGGATCCTGGACCCGGACCGCAAGAAGATGTCCAAGTCCAAGGGCAACGTGGTCACGCCCGCCGACCTGCTCGCCGAGTTCGGCTCCGATGCCGTCCGGTACTGGGCCGCGAGCGCGCGCCCGGGCACGGACACGGCCTACGACACCGGCCAGATGAAGGTCGGCCGGCGCCTCGCGGTCAAGCTGCTGAACGCCAGCAAGTTCGTCCTGGGCATTGGCGAGCCCGCCAGGGACGCCGAAGTTACCGAGCCGATCGACCTGGCGATGCTGGCCGAGCTGGCCGACGCGGTGCGGGCGGCCACGGACCTGTTCGACGGTTACGACTACGCCCGCGCCCTCGAGCGCACGGAGGAGTTCTTCTGGAACTTCTGCGACAACTACCTCGAACTGGTCAAGCAGCGTGCCTACGGCGAGACGCCGGTTGCGGGAACCGTCTCCGCCCGGCTCGCCCTCCGCGTCGCGCTGTCGGCGATCATCCGCCTCTTCGCCCCCTTCCTCCCCTTCGCCGCGGAAGAAGTCTGGTCCTGGTGGCAAGAGGGCAGCGTCCACCGCGCTCCGTGGCCCACAGTCACCGAACTCGGCAATGTAACCAGCGCCGACCGCGAGATCCTCGCGACGGCGTCCGAGGTGATCGCCGCCGTGCGCAAGGCGAAGTCCGAGGCCAGGGTCTCCATGCGCACCGAGGTCGCCGCCGTCCAGATCAGCGCTTCCGCGGAAACGGTGGAACGGGCGCTCCGCGCGGAGGATGACCTCCGCGCGGCCGGCCACATCACGAAGATCGAGCACTCCGTCACCACGGACCCCGAACTCCGCGTGAACGTCACCCTGTAGCGAGCCGCGCCCGCGCCCGCGTCCCGCGCTGCGCCCTCATCCCGCGCTGCGCCCTCATCCCGCGCTGGGTCCTCACCAGCCGCCCCCGGCTGGGTCCTCACCAGCCGCCCCCGGCTGGGTCCTCACCAGCCGCCCCCGGCTGGGTCCTCACCAGCCGCCCCCGGCTGGGTCCTCACCAGCCGCCCCCGGCTGGATCTTCACCGGCGGACTCGATGTCACATCGGTCGCCTTCCTATCGCGCTCGATGTCACTTCGGCTGCCAAAGAAGGGGGTCAACGTGACATCCAGCCCAATTGGAAGGGAGGCAACGTGACATCGAGTCCCGGCGCCGGCACCCGGCCGGAATCCGTAGACTCACTACTCGTGACAACACGTGAGCTTGACGGGCTTCCCTCGCAGTACGCGCCTGCGGAGGTGGAGACCCGCCGTTACGAACAGTGGGAGAAGGCCGGCTACTTCCAGCCGGAGGCACAGGAGAACGCGGACGCGCCGGCGTTCACGATCGTACTTCCCCCGCCGAACGTAACCGGCTCGCTCCACGTCGGTCACGCCCTCGACCACACGCTGATGGACGCCCTCACCCGGTGGCACCGGATGCGCGGCTTCCGCACCCTGTGGCTGCCGGGCATGGACCACGCGGGCATCGCGACCCAGAACGTCGTCGAACGTGAGCTGGCCAAGGAGGGCCTGTCCCGTCACGACCTGGGCCGCGAGGCGTTCGTCGAGCGCGTCTGGCAGTGGAAGGGCGAGTACGGCGGCCGGATCCTCGGCCAGATGCGCCGTCTCGGCGACAGCATCGACTGGACCCGTGAACGGTTCACGATGGACGCGGGCCTGTCCCGCGCCGTGCAGACCATCTTCAAGCGGCTCTTCGATGACGGCCTGATCTACCGCGACAACCGGATCATCAACTGGTGCCCGCGCTGCCTTACCGCCCTGAGCGACATTGAGGTGAACCACGAGGACGACGAGGGGGAGCTCGTCTCGATCAGGTACGGCGACGGCGAGAACGCGATCGTCGTGGCCACCACCCGGGCCGAGACGATGCTCGGCGACACGGCCGTGGCCGTGCACCCGGACGACGAGCGGTACGCGCACATGGTCGGCAAGACCGTGGAACTGCCGCTGACCGGCCGCCGCATCCCGATCGTGGCCGACGCGCACGTGGACCCGGAGTTCGGCACCGGCGCGGTCAAGGTGACTCCGGCGCACGACCCGAACGACTTCGAGATCGGCCGCCGTCACGACCTGCCGACGCTGACGATCATGGACGAGCACGGGGTGATCACCGCCCCCGGGCCGTTCGAGGGCCTGGACCGGTTCGAGGCGCGCCCGGCGATCGTGGCCGCCCTGCGCGAGGACGGCCGGATCGTCAAGGAGATCCGCCCCTACGTCCACGCGGTCGGGCACTGCGACCGCTGCGGCACGGTGGTGGAGCCCCGGCTGTCGCTGCAGTGGTTCGTGCGCGTGGCCACCCTCGCGAAGGCCGCGGGCGACGCCGTCCGCGACGGCCGGACGGTCCTGTACCCGTCGGAGATGAACGTCCGGTTCTTCGGCTGGGTGGACGACATGCACGACTGGTGCATCAGCCGCCAGCTGTGGTGGGGGCACCGGATCCCGGTCTGGTACGGGCCGGACGGCGAGGTTCGCTGTGTCGGTCCGGACGAGGAGTCGCCCGCGGGCTGGACCCAGGACACCGACGTGCTCGACACGTGGTTCTCCTCCGGCCTGTGGCCGTTCTCCACGCTCGGCTGGCCGGACGACACCGAGGACCTGCGCGCGTTCTACCCGACGAGCGTGCTCGTGACCGGATACGACATCCTGTTCTTCTGGGTGGCCCGGATGATGATGTTCGGCACCTACGCCATGCAGGACCGTCCGCCCGCGGACGCGGTGCCCTTCCGCAAGGTCTTGCTGCACGGTCTCATCAGGGACCAGTTCGGCAAGAAGATGAGCAAGTCCAAGGGCAACACGGTGGACCCGCTGGAGTGGATCGACCGCTTCGGCGCCGACGCCGTCCGGTTCACCCTGGCCCGGGGCGCGAACCTCGGCGGCGACATGGCCCTGGCCGAGGACTGGGTCGCCGGGTCGAGGAACTTCGCCAACAAGCTCTGGAACGCGACCAGGTTCGCGTTGCTGAACGGCGCCACCAGGGCGCGTCCGGCTGAACTGACGGAGCTCAACGCCGCGGACCGGTGGATTCTCTCCCGCCTGTCCTCGGTGACCAGCGACGTGACGCGGTGGCTGGACGAGTTTGAGTTCGGCAAGGCCTGTGACGCGCTCTATCACTTCGCGTGGGACGAATTCTGCGACTGGTACCTGGAGCTCGCCAAGGTGCCGCTGGCCTCGGGCGACGAGGCGGCCGCGGCCAGCACGCGGCGGGTGCTCGGGTTCGTGCTCGACCAGATGCTGAAGCTGCTGCACCCGGTGATGCCGTTCGTCACCGACGAGCTGTGGTCCGCGCTGACCGGCGAGGAGTCGGTGATGATGGCGCCGTGGCCGGAGTTCGCCTTCTCCGACCCGGCGGCCGAGGCCGAACTGGGGTCGCTGATGCGGCTCGTGACCGAGGTCCGGCGATTCCGCTCCGACCAGGGGCTGCGGCCGGGGCAGCGGGTGCCCGCGCGCCTGGCCGGGCTCGCGGGGACGTCCCTCGCGGTTCACGAGGAGTCGATCAGGTCCCTGCTGCGGCTCACCGAGCCGACCGACGGGTTCGCCATGTCGGCGTCACTGGTGGCGGAGGACGTCACGGTCGAGATCGATCTCGCGGGCACGGTTGATGTCGCGGCGGAGCGCAAGCGCCTGGAGAAGGACCTCGCCGCCGCGCGCAAGGAGGCCGGGCAGACCTCGGGCAAGCTCGGCAACGAGACCTTCATGGCCAAGGCCCCGGCGGAGGTGATCGCCAAGACGCGCCAGCGGCTCGCCGAGGCGGAGGCGGACATCACCCGCCTGGAAGGCCGACTGGCGGCCTTGCCGTAGGCTTGGTGACCGTGGATGACATAGCGGAGCGGCTGCGGGAGACCGAGCTCGAGATCTACGCGCGGCGGCCGGAACACCAGATCGCGCCGACCCTCGACCGGATCGCGATGCTGGTGAGCCTGCTCGGCGATCCGCACCGCGCGTTCCCCGTCATCCACGTGACCGGGACCAACGGCAAGACGTCGATGACGAGGATGATCGAGTCGCTGCTGCGTGAACGCGGACTGCGCACCGGCCGCTTCACGTCGCCGCATCTCATCACCGCCCGCGAGCGTATCGCCGTGGACGGAGTCCCGCTGTCCGCCGAGCGTTTTGTCGAGCTCTACGACGAGATACTGCCGTACGTCCAGCTGGTGGACGACAAGCAGCCCGCACCGCTTTCCTTCTTCGAGGTGCTGACCGGCATGATGTTCGCGGCGTTCGCGGACGCGCCGGTCGATGTCGCCGTGATCGAGGTCGGGCTCGGCGGCCGCTGGGACGCCACCAACGTGGCGGACGGCGCCGTCGCGGTGATCGGGCCGGTGGCGATGGACCACATGCAGTGGCTCGGGGACACGATCGAGGACATCGCGCGGGAGAAGGCGGGCATCATCAAGCCCGGCGCGACCGCGATTCTGGCGCAGCAGCAACTGAGCGCCGCCACCGTGCTGCTCGAGCACGCGGCGTCGGTCGGCGCGACCGTGGCCCGTGAGGGCATCGAGTTCGGCGTGCTGTCGCGCGAGATGGCCATCGGCGGTCAGCAGCTGGCGTTGCGCGGGCTGCGAGGCGCCTACGACGACATCTTCCTGCCGCTGTTCGGGGCGCACCAGGCCGGGAACGCCGCCTGCGCGCTGGCGGCGGTCGAGGCGTTCGCCGGGGTCTCCGAGACCGTGGCCACGGCCGACGGCGGCTCGCTCGAACTCGGGCCTGGTCTTTCGTCGGGGACGCTGGACCCCGGCATCGTGCGGGACGGTTTCGCCAAGGTGACCTCGCCCGGCCGCCTCGAGGTGCTGCGGCGCAGCCCCACGGTGCTCGCGGACGCCGCCCACAACCCGGCCGGGATGGCGGCGTCGGTGGAGGCGCTGACCGAGACGTTCGGCTTTACCGAGGTGATTGGCGTCGTCGCCATCATGGAGGACAAGGACGTGACCGGGCTGCTCGCCGAGCTGGAGCCGGTCCTGTCCGCGATCGTGGTGACATCGAACTCATCGGACCGGTCGATGCCGGCCTCGATGCTGGCGGCACAGGCGCGCGAGGTGTTCGGCGAGGATCGCGTCGTCGTGCGCGAGCGGCTCGACGACGCGATCGAGGCGGCCGTGGCGCTGGCGGACGAGTCGTCCGGCGACGATGACGTGCTCGGGTCGGCCGCGGTGCTGATCACCGGCTCGGTCGTGACCGCGGGCGACGCCCGCGCGCTGCTGACGCCGTCCCGTCCGGTGGACGCGCCGCCGCCGGAGCCGGGCACGCCGGCCAGGTTCGCCCCGACCGGGGGACTCGCTGACGACCCCCCGGATGAAAGCCCCAATGGGTTTCCCCTAGGAGAGCTGTCGTGAAGCGTCTGTGCGGGACCGTCCTGATCATGGAGGCGGTCGTCGTCCTGTTGGCGATCGTGCCGTCGATGCGGCTTGAGCACGTTCGGGGCGGCACCGCCGGGATCGTCGGGGGCGTGATCGCCATCGTGGCGATCGTCCTGTCCGGCATGGTCGGGCGGCCGCGGATGGGCTGGGTGCTGTACGCCGGCAGCGTCTTCCAGCTCCTGGTGATCGCGTCCGGCGTGCTCGTCCCGGCGATGTACGGGCTCGGCGTGGTCTTCGCGGCGCTGTGGTTCACCGGCATCTGGCTCGCCCGCAAGGTGGAGCGTGAGCAGCGCGAACGCGAGGCCGCCGCGGCGGCGGCCGAGACGGCCGCCGCATCCGCGACTGGAGCGGCGGCGAAGGCCACCCGTCGGCCCGGCCCTGACGCGGACGATGACGGCCCGCGGGTTGTGTTTGCCGTTCCAGGTCGGCTAACCGGGTATAGCCCGTCCCGTCTCGGCCGGTAGGCGGGCAGTTGGTGTTCGTTCAGTGGGTCATTATCGCCATCGAGGCCGTCTAGGATTCTGGAGCCCGCTTCGCGCCGTGATAAATACGCCTATATCGGGCGCGCATGCGGTCCCGGGCACGCGCGGATGCCGCCGCCGGAAGGCGGTCGATGCGTCATCCGCTTCCTTCCTATGGCGGTCGGTGCGTCATCCACCTCCGAAGACGGGCGCTGATGCGACATCCAGCGCCATAGGAAGGCGGGCAGTGTGACACCGAGTTCCGCCACCGCCCGGCACGCACCCCTGATGTGCCGTTTGTCTGGGCGGGCGGGTCGGCCTGAATCCGGGGTTTTGCGCGAACGACCCGTGATCATGCGGGATGGCGGGCCCGTCATCCCCGGGCCGACCGCGCCTGTGGCCCGAGGTGAGGGCGGCAGTCGCGCCCGGTGTGACGCCCAGGGCGTGGGGAGCGCTTAACTAAATGTGACATCTGGTGCGATGGTGCCCCCGCGGCGAGAGTCGTCCCAGGTATGGGTAAGCTACGTAGCACACCGACTACCGTTGATCACGCGGCGGCCGGGGCGCTCGCGTCGCTTAGCGAGGCGCCCACCCGCGTGTTTTATCTGCGCGCCAAACAATGCAAGGAGCATCAGTGTCTGAGCGCACTCTTATCCTTCTCAAGCCGGACGCTGTCCGTCGTAACCTCATCGGCGAGGTTATCGCCCGTATTGAGCGCAAGGGCCTGCGCGTAATTGCGATGGATCTGCGCATAATAGACAAGTTGACCGCTGAGACGCACTACGCAGAGCACGCGCAGAAGCCATTCTTCGGTTCGGTCGTCGAGTTCATCACCTCCGCCCCCTCCGTTGCCCTGGTGGCCGAGGGCGAGCGGGCCATCGAGGCCTTCCGCGGCCTGGCCGGGGCGACCGACCCCGTCAAGGCGCTGCCCGGCACGATCAGGGGAGACTTCGCCCTCGAGGTCGGCGAGAACATCGTGCACGGCTCGGACTCGGCGGAGTCCGCAGAGCGGGAAATTAAGATATTTTTCCCGGAACTCGTTTAGCCTTCCGCGCGTCGGACTAAGTAGACAGTACGCTGGGCCGCGCAGGGCGGGACGAAAGTCCCTAGAACCTCGTGCGCGGCCCCGGTAAATAATTCACGTAAGATTTCTCCGGCGTTTCCCGCGCTTGGTTCGGATCGGAAGGTGCCCGTTCCCGATGAGCAACGCGCTGACGTTCCTCGGCCGCGACATGGCAGTCGACCTCGGTACCGCCAACACGCTCGTATACGTGCGCGGTAAAGGGATCGTTCTCAATGAGCCCAGCGTGGTTGCGCTCAATACCAACACCGGGCAGGTCGTGTCCGTCGGGGTCGAGGCTAAACGGATGATCGGCCGCACGCCCGGCCACATCGTGGCGGTGCGGCCGCTGAAGGACGGCGTCATCGCCGACTTCGATGTGACCGAGCGGATGCTCCGCTACTTCATCCAGAAGGTCCACCGCAGGACCCGGATGGCCAAGCCCCGGATCGTCGTCGCGGTGCCCAGCGGCATCACCGGCGTCGAGCAGTCCGCGGTGAAGGAGGCCGGCCACCAGGCCGGCGCCCGGCGGGTCTACATCATCGAGGAGCCGATGGCCGCCGCGATCGGCGCGGGCCTGCCGGTCAACGAGCCGACCGGCAACATGGTCGTGGACATCGGCGGGGGTACCACCGAGGTCGCGGTCATCAGCCTCGGCGGCATCGTCACCTCGCAGTCCATCCGGATCGGCGGCGACGAGATGGACCAGGCGATCATCACGTTCGGCAAGAAGGAGCACTCGCTGATGCTCGGCGAGCGCACCGCCGAGGAGATCAAGGTCGCCCTGGGCTCCGCCTTCCCGAGCGCCGAGGAGCCGAACGCGGAGATCAGGGGCCGGGACCTGGTCACGGGCCTACCGAAGACGGTCGTCATCTCCGCCGCCGAGATCCGCAAGGCCCTCGAGGACCCGGTGAACCTGATCATCGACGCGGTGAAGTCGACCCTGGACAAGTGCCCTCCGGAACTGGCGGGCGACGTGATGGACCGCGGCATTGCCCTCACGGGCGGCGGCGCCCTCCTGCGCGGGCTGGACCAGCGGATCCGCGAGGAGACCGGCATGCCGGTGCACATCGCGGACAGCCCGCTGGAGTCGGTCGTGCTCGGCACCGGCAAGTGCGTCGAGGACTTCGACATGCTGCGTGACGTCCTCGTCGGCGAACGTCACCGGTAATCCGCCGGTAACGTGCGAGCCGCTAAGAGGCAAGCGGAGCCGGGGCCACGCCCCGGGAGATAGGAGCCCCTAACCGTGCATGAAGCGAGACGGACACGGCCGGTTCTCATCGTCCTGCTGATCGTGGCCATCGCGCTGATCACTTTCGACTTCCGTGAGGGCGGCTCGTCGCAGGCGCATTCCGTGGGAGCGGACGTGTTCGGTCCCGTGGAGCATCTGGCGGGCGATGTCGCGAGCCCTTTCGTCGGCTTCTTCCACGCCGCCACCGGCGATGACGCCGGCGAGATCGCGAACCTCCAGCAGCAGAACGACCAGCTCCGCGCCCAACTCAGCGCCAACCAGCTCGCCCAGCAGGACGAGGGACAGCTCAAGTCGCTCCTCCACTATGACGCCAAGAGCGCGTACCACATCGTCCCCGCGACGGTCATCGCCGCGGGCGGCGACTACGCCGACACGGTGACGATCGACGAGGGCACCAGCAGCGGCATCAAGACCGACGAGACGGTGCTCAACGGCGACGGGCTCGTCGGCGTCGTCACGCAGGTCGGCGCCGACACCGCGACCGTGGACCTGGCCAGTGACTCGGCCGACACGGTCGGCGTGCGCATGTCGGGCACGAACGAGATCGGCGCGGTCACCGGCAGCGGCAGTACCATGTCGGGCAGCGGCGAGCTGAAGCTCACGCTGTTCAGCGCCCAGGCGACGCTGCAGCCGGGCCAGCAGGTGCTCACGTTCGGATCCGTCGGCGGCCGCCCGTACGTGGCGGGCGTGCCGATCGGCAAGGTGGCGTCGGTCACCAGCCAGCCCGGGTCCCTGACCCAGACCGCGCTGATCAGGCCGTATGCCGACTTCACCGGGCTCGGTGTCGTCGGCGTGGTGACGGGGAGCGCACACGGATGACCGTGGCCGCCATGATCCGCCGGGCGCTTGGCATCCCGGTCGTGCTGGTCCTCGCCCTGCTGCTCCAGCTCGTGATCGTCAACCGCCTGCCGCTGCCCGGCGGCGGCGCGCCCGACCTGGTGCTGCTCGTGGTGGCCGCTACCGGGGCGACGGCCGGCCCGCTGGCCGGCACGCTGGTCGGGTTCTGCGGCGGCCTGGCCCTGGACATCGCGCCGCCGGGTGGCCATCTGGCGGGTGAGTACGCGCTGGTCTTCTGCCTCGTGGGGTACGCGTGCGGACGGCTGCGGATGCTCAGCGACGTGATGGAAGATTATTCGTCGGTCATGTCGCTGGTCGTGATGGCCATCGGCGCGGTCGGCGGCGAGGTGGCGAAGGCCGGCCTCGGGCGGATGCTGTCGGACCCGGAGATGTCCGTCCCGGTCATCAAGCACGTTCTGCCCGGCGCGATCCTGTACGACCTGCTGCTGTGTCCGTTCGTGTTGTGGCTGGTCGCCGCGCTGGTCCGCCAGCGTGCGCCGGAGCGCATGCCTGACCCGCACCGGCGCCGCGTGGGCACCGCGCCCGAGTACGGCGCGCTGCGGCTCGCGACGGCGGGCGCCGCGCCCCGGCTGAAGCTCGGCGGGGGCTCGCTGGCCGCGCCGTCGGCGCAGCGGCACCGGGAACTGAAGCTGAAGCTCGGCGGGGGCTCGCTGGCCGCCCCGTCGGCGCAGCGACATCGGGAACCGCGGCTGAAGCTTGGCGGGGGCTCGCTGGCCGCGCCGTCGGCGCAGCGGCATCGGGAACTGAAGCTGAAGCTCGGCGGCGGGTCTCTCGCCGCCCCGTCGGCGCAGCGGCACAAGGAGCCGAAGCTGCGGCTGGCCGGCGCGAACTCCAGCCGGACGAACGCGGGTGCCTCCACCGGTTCCCTCTCGCCGTCGGCCCGCCGTGCCGTCTCCATGAACTTCGCGACCAATGGCCGTGGCGGCCTAGCCGGCGGCGGTGCCCTCGGCCAGGCCACGTCATCCGGATCGGGGCTGCGGCGCTCGGGCCCCGGAAAGGGCTGGCTGCGCACCGCGAAGAACCTGGGCAACGGTTCCGCCCAGCGCAAGTCGCCGGGCAAGGGCTGGCTGAAGTCGGGCACGCCCAGCCTGGCCAAGTTCTCCGGCTCGGCGCTGTCCGCCCGGCCGTCCGAGCCGAAGTTCCGGCGGCAGGGCCCGTCGCATGGCTGGCTCAATACCGGGAAGCCCGCCGCGGCCACCCCGAAGTTCCGTTCCCCGGGCCGGCGCTGGCTGAAGTCTGGCAAGCCGGCGTCGTCGTCCTGGTCGCGCAAGTCCCCGGGACGGGGCTGGATGAAGTCAGGCAAGCGTCGTAAAGGGATGGGAGGCTTGCGATGATCCCGGTCTCGCGCCGGCGCCTGGTCGTGCTGTACCTGCTCGTGTTCGCCATGGTGATCGCGCTCGGCGGGCGCCTGTGGTACCTGCAGGTGTTGAGCGGCACCCAGTACAAGACACTGGCCGCGGCGAACCAGACGCGCGACATCGTGGTGCCCGCGGTGCGCGGCAGCATTGTCGACGACACCGGCAAGCCCCTGGTCACCAACGACACATCGCTGGTGGTGTCGGTTAACACGACGACCCTGTCGCAGACCACGACCGACAACGGCGTGGCCGTGCTGAAGCGGCTCGCCCCGCTGCTGCACACGTCCTATAAGTCGCTGTCCGAGCAGACGCGGCTGTGCACGAAGGGCGTCCCGGCGCCATGCTGGTCCGGTTCGCCCTACCAGCCGATCCCGGTGGCCGAGCACGTCAGTGACCAGACCGCCCTCCAGATCATGGAGGAGCCGAAGGAGTTCCCGGGCATCACCGCCCAGGTCCAGCCGGTCGTCGACTACCCGATGCCGGACGGCGCGAACCCGTCCCAGACGCTCGGGTACGTCCAGCCGATCACCCAGGCGGAGATGGCCAAGGAGCACATCGCGGAAACTGGGTTCGCCGGTGACGACCTCGTCGGCCAGGCGGGCCTGGAGTCCCAGTACAACTCGGCGCTGACCGGCAAGCCGGGCACGCAGGTGGTGTCGGTGAACGCGGGCGGCGACGTCACCGGGACGATCGGCGAGACCCAGCCGACCAACGGGGACACGCTGGTGACCAGCCTGAACGCCAACCTGCAGAGCGACGTCCAGACGGCGCTCAACAACGCGGTCAAGACGGCACGGTCGGAGGGAAACAAGACCAACCAGGGCGCCGCGATCGTGGAGACGACCAGCGGCCGGATCGTCGCGATGGCGAGCTACCCCAACTACAACCCGAACGTCTGGACCACGGGCATCACGCAGAGCGAGTACCAGAGCCTGATCGCGAAGAGTGACGGCGCGCCCATCATCAACTGGGCGACCCAGGGTCAGTACGCCCCTGGTTCGACGTTCAAGGTCACCTCGACGGCGGCCGCGGTGGCCGACGGGTACAGCCTGAACGGGCTGTACAACTGCCCCGCGACGGTGAGCATCGACGGGCGGTCCTTCGCCAACGACGGCGAGCCGAACCTGGGCGACATGTCGTTCGCCGAGGCGCTCATCGTGTCGTGCGACACCGTCTACTACGACATCGGCTACCAGATGTGGCAGACCGACAACAATCCGGCTAACTTCGCGAAGAACCCCAAAGCGCCCACGCAGAAGATGCAGCAGATGGAGCTCGACTGGGGCTTCGGCAAGTACACGGGCGTCGACCTGCCCGAGGGGAACACAGGCAACATTCCGACTAGGCAGTGGCTGTACGACACGTGGAAGGCCAACGCCTACACCGGTCAGGACTGGTGCAAGAACGGCAAGCAATACGGGTCCTACGTGCAGCAGATCGAGTATGACGACTGCGGCAGCGGGTGGGAGTGGCAGCCCGGCCAGGCCGCGATCGCCGCGATCGGCCAGGGCTACGTAGACGTGACGCCGATGCAGCTCGCCAACGCTTACACGGCGCTCGCGGACGGCGGGAAGCTATACGAGCCGCGCGTCGGCGAGGCCCTCGTCTCGCCGTCCGGCAAGGTCGTCCAGAAGATCACCCCGCCGGTGGCGAGTCACCTGCCGGTGGCGTCCTCCACGCTGTCCTACATCCGCAACGCCCTGGCGGGAGTGGTGGGCAACCCGTCCGGTACCGGTTACGCGGCGTTCACCGGCTATCCGGAGAACAACTCGAACTACTGCGTGGCGGCCAAGACCGGTACCGCGCAGAACTTCGGGGTCAACGCCACGTCGGTGTTCGCGTCCTTCTCGCCGTGCGTGCACCCGAAGTACGTCGTGCTCGTCATGGTCCCCGACGCCGGTTACGGCGCCGACGTGGCCGCGCCGGCCGTCAAGGCGATCTACGACGACATCTACGGGCTCCAGGGCCACAAGGCGGCGCTGCCCGGCGGCCTGCCATCGTCGATACCGACGAAGGTGAAGCAGTGAGCGGGGGAGCAGTGAGCGGGGGAGCGGTGCGCGGGGGAGGACAGCGGTGAGCGGGCTCGGGATCCCCTCGCGCGGCTATGGCGGCCCCCGCTGGGGAACGTTCTCGCCGCGGCGCAAGTCGATGCTGGCCAAGGGCCTTGAACAGGGCGGCCTGCTCCGCTCCTGGGACTGGCTGCTGATCCTCGCCACGCTCGCGCTGACCGGGATCGGCATCGTCCTGGTGTGGGCGGCCTCCGCGCCGGAACTGAGCGCGGCGGGCCAGAGCCCGCACGCCGAGCTCAAGAAGGCGATTTTGTGGTCGGTGCTCGGCATGCTCCTGATGTTCGTCACGGCGAGCCTCGACTACCGCCGCTACCGCCGGTGGGCGCCCTACATCTACGGTGCCGCGCTGTTGCTCCTGCTCGCGGTGCTCGTGGCCGGGAAGAGCGTGAACGGCGCGAAGGCGTGGATCAACCTGCCCGGCGGGTTCCAGGTCGAGCCGTCGGAGTTCGCCAAGATCGGGATCATCGTGTCCACGGCGGCCATCATGTCCAGACAGCCGGCCGTAGGTGCCGGCAGCACGGGGCGGCCGACCCTCAAATCCGCGGGCCTGGCCGTCCTCGCCGCGGCCCCGCCGATCATCCTGGTCGAGCGCGAGCCCGCCCTCGGGGTCATGCTGGTGCTGGTCTTCACGCTCATCGTGATGGTCTGCCTGTCCGGGATCAGGCTGTACTGGGTCGGACTCGGCGCCGCGATCGCGGCGGGCGGCCTGTACCTGGTGTCGAAAGCGCACCTGCTCAAGGGCTACCAGCTCACCCGGCTCACGTCCTTCCTGCACCCGCAGAACAACCTGGCCGGCTCGGGTTACAACGCCTACGAGGCGCGGATCGCCGTGGGCTCCGGCGGACTGCATGGGGTGGGCCTGTTCCACGGCACATTCACCGGCGGCAACTACGTCCCGTCGGTGGACACCGACTTCATCTTCACGGTCGCGGGCGAGGAACTGGGCTTCGTCGGCTGCGCGGCGATCATCGCACTGCTCGCTTCCGTGGTGTTCCGGACGATCCGGACCGCGCAGCGGACCGACGACCTGTTCGGCATGCTGATCGCGATCGGCGTCGCGGCGTGGTTCACGTTCCAGTCGTTCGTGAACATCGGCATGACGATCGGCATCATGCCGATCACGGGCCTGCCGCTGCCATTCATCTCCTACGGCGGCTCCGCGATCTTCGCCGACATGATCGCCATCGGCCTCCTCCTGTCGGTGCGACGCCACCACTCCCTCTTCGCCTGAGTGTGCTCGTTCCGGATGGGAGCCACCACGGTCCGTTCGGGATGATGGGTATTCTCGGATGCATGCCTGTCGAATCGGTCTACCCCAAGCTCGAGCCACTGCTGCCGCTGATACGCAAGCCGGTGCAGTATGTCGGGGGTGAGGTGAATTCCACCGTTAAGGAGTGGGATGAGACCGACGTGCGCTGGGCCCTGTTCTACCCGGACGCGTACGAGGTGGGCCTGCCGAACCAGGGCATCGCGATCCTCTACGAGGTCCTCAACGAGCAGGACGGTGTCCTCGCCGAGCGCACCTACAGCGTCTGGCCCGATCTCGAGCAGCTCATGCGGGAGAACGACGTCCCGCAGTTCACGGTCGACGCCCACCGCCCGGTCGGCGCGTTCGACGTCATCGGCGTGAGCTTCTCCACCGAACTTGGCTACACGAACCTCCTCACGGCGCTCGACCTCGCCGGCATCCCGCTCCTGTCCGCGGACCGCGCCGAGGGTCATCCGCTGATCATCGGCGGCGGCCACGCCGCGTTCAACCCCGAGCCGATCGCCGACTTCCTCGACGCCGTCGTGCTGGGCGACGGGGAGGAAGCGGTCCTGCTGATCACGTCGCTGGTCCGCGCGTGGAAACGGGACGGCGAGCCCGGGGGACGTGATGGCCTGCTGCTGTCGCTGGCCGCCACCGGATCGGTATATATCCCGCGGTTCTACGACGTGTCCTACCTCCCGGACGGGCGGATTGCCCGGGTGGCCCCAAATCGTCCGGGTGTCCCGGCGTCCGTGAGCAAGCACACGCTGCTCGACCTGGACGCCTGGCCGTACCCGAAGGCGCCGGTCGTCCCGGTCGCGGAGACGGTGCACGAACGCTACAGCGTGGAGATCTTCCGCGGCTGCACGCGCGGCTGCCGGTTCTGCCAGGCCGGGATGATCACGCGGCCGGTCCGCGAGCGGTCGATCACGACGGTCGGGGGCATGGTGGCCGGCGGGATCAAGGCGACCGGGTTCTCCGAGGTGGGCCTGCTGTCGCTGTCCAGCGCCGACCACAGCGAGATCAACTCGATCGCGGTCGACCTGGCGGACTGCTACGAGGGGACGAACACGGGCCTGTCGCTCCCGTCGACCCGCGTGGACGCGTTCAACGTGACCCTGGCCGACGAGCTGTCCCGCAACGGACGGCGGTCCGGCCTGACCTTCGCGCCCGAGGGCGGCTCGGAGCGAATGCGGGCGGTCATCAACAAGATGGTGACCGAGGAAGACCTGATCCGCACCGTGACCACGGCGTACTCCTCGGGGTGGCGGCAGGTCAAGCTCTACTTCATGTGCGGCCTGCCGACCGAGGAGGATTCCGACGTCCTGGCCATCGCGGACCTGGCGAAGAAGGTCATCGCGGCCGGGCGCGAGGCGTCGGGCCGCCGCGACATCCGCTGCACCGTGTCGATCGGCGGCTTCGTGCCGAAGCCGCACACGCCGTTCCAGTGGGCGGCGCAGTGCCCGCCCGAGGTGGTCGACGAGCGGCTGCGCATGCTGGGCGCGGCGCTGCGGTCGGACCGCGCGTACGGGAAGTCGATCGGCTACCGCTACCACGAGGGGACGCCGGCGCTGGTCGAGGGCCTGCTGTCGCGGGGCGACCGGCGCGTCGCCGCGGTGATCATGGCCGCGTGGCGCGACGGGGCCCGGTTCGACGGGTGGTCGGAGTACTTTTCTTTCGATCGCTGGGTCGCCGCCTGCGAGACAGCCCTATCCGTCACGCCGGTGGATCTCGCCTGGTACACCACGCGTGAGCGTGATTACAGTGAAGTGCTGCCCTGGGACCACCTCGATTCCGGCCTGGACCGGGAGTGGCTGTGGCAGGACTGGCGCTCGGCCGTCACCCCCGACGGAGCGTCCGAGGTGGAAGACTGCCGCTGGACCCCGTGTTATGAGTGTGGGGTGTGCCCTGCGATGGGTACAGAGATTCAGACGGGTCCGACGGGGGAACGGCTGGACGGCAGGCGCCTGCTTCCCGTGCTGCCCGTCTTGAGTGGCGCAGCGGGCGGGAGGTGAACGCGTTGACAACCAGGCCAATGCCTGAGGGCACGGTTTTGCCAACGGTTCAGCATCTCCTCGTCCGGTATGCTAAGCGGGGAAAGATGCGTTTTGCCAGCCACAGAGATGTGGCGCGTGTCTTCGAGCGGGGAGTGCGGAGGGCCGGATTGCCAATCGCGCATTCCGCCGGATTCACGCCGCACCCCAAGATCTCCTACGCAGGAGGCGCCCCGACCGGGGTCGCGAGCGAGGCCGAGTACCTGAGCCTCGCGCTGACCACCCGGAACGAGGCGGCGGACGTGCGAGAGCGGTTGAACGCGGCTCTGCCTGATGGGATAGACGTGATCGCTGTCACCGAGGACGCCGGGGGCCTGCCGGCTAGCCGCCTCACCGCGTCCGCGTGGCGGGTGATCCTTCCCGGAGTTTCGCCGGAGGCCGCGGCCCCGGCGGTAGAGAAGTTTCTTGCCCTTGACCAGGCGCCAGTTGAGCGCCTGACCAACAAGGGCATGCGGCGCATGGACGCGCGCGCGGCGGTGGTCTCGCTCACCGTCGTCACGTCGGCCGTGTCGTCGCTGAATGCGGTGTCGCCCACCGGCACAGTGTCGTCTGTGGAGGCGATGTTGTCAGCAGCTGCCGTGTCGCCGGCCGATGGGGCGAGCGGCTGTGTCGTGATGGAAATGGTGCTTCGGCACACAGTTCCGGCCGTACGGCCTGACGACGTTCTTACCGCGCTGAGCGGGATATCCGACTTGGCCTCCTCCGTGCCCGCGGTGATGACGCGGCTCACGCAGGGGGTTCTCGGCGAGACAGGGGTGGTCGCGCTGTGACCACGCCCGGGATCAGCAATGCAAGCACGGCTGGGCGCAGCGCGTGCAGCACCGTACGCGCCACTTTCCGGCGCGGCGGCTATCCCCGCTGCCCAGCCGATCGAACACTACGAGCTTCCGTGCGGCGCGTTTTTCCGCTGTGCGTGGTCGCGCCCGGAAGCCTGACTGGAGATTGCCCACATGCTCGACAGCGAGCGGAACACTAATGAGACAGATGACAACCAGGCAGGAAACGGCCCGGCCGGCCCCGCGCCGGTCCCGGCGGCGGTCTTTCAGGCTCCCCAGGTCCTCTTCCAGCCTCCGGCGGCGGTAGCCCCAGAGGCCCCATCCCGGCCGTCCCGCGGGACGCGCGGATCGCGTGGTGGGAAGAACGCTGACGCGGGCTCGGACGATTCCGCGCCGGAAGCCGCGTCTTCGTCGTCGCCTTCATCTGCTACGTCTACGTCTACGTCTTCGTCTACGTCTACGTCTACGTCACCGGAGCCGGATGCCGGTTCGGGCGCCGCGGCTTCGGCCGGTACCGCTGCATCCGACGCGGTCGGCGATTCCGGGGGCGGCGCGGCTGAGGACAGTGAGGACGGGACGGGCGGCCGTCGTCGCAGCAGGCGGCGCAACAGCCGCAGCCGGGGCAAGGCCGACGTCGAGTCGGCGGACGCGAGCGGCGCGGTGGACGCCGCGGTCGGCGAGTCGGCCGATGCGAAGCAGGGCACGCGCGGCGACTCCGGTGGCTCCGGTTCGTCTGGTGACTCCGGCGACGGGGACGCGGACGGCTCGGGTGACGACGGTGACAACGACATGAGTGCCTCCGGGCGCCGCCGTCGTCGCAAGCGCCGCCGTGGTTCTGACGGGGACGTGGCCTCGCCGGACGACCCGCCGGACACGGTCGTGCACGTGCGCGAGGCACACAATCCCGCCGACGATGTGCGGGCGATCAAGGGCTCGACGCGCCTGGAGGCGAAGAAGCAGCGCCGGCGCGAGGGCCGCGAGTCCGGTCGCCGCCGGCCGCCGGTGGTCACCGAGTCCGAGTTCCTGGCGCGCCGGGAATCGGTCGACCGGACCATGGTCGTGCGCCAGCGCGGCGACCGCACGCAGATCGCGGTGCTCGAGGACGGCGTGCTCGTCGAGCACTACGTCAACCGCACCACGCACCAGTCATACGTCGGCAACGTGTACCTCGGGAAGGTGCAGAACGTCCTGCCGTCGATGGAGGCCGCGTTCGTCGACATTGGCAAGGGCCGCAACGCGGTGCTCTACGCGGGCGAGGTGAACTTCGACGCGTCCGGGCTGGAGGGCCAGCCGAAGCGGATCGAATCGGCGCTGAAGCCCGGGCAGTCCGTGATCGTGCAGGTCACCAAGGACCCGGTCGGCCACAAGGGCGCGCGGCTGACGTCGCAGGTCAGCCTGCCGGGGCGCTACCTGGTGTACGTCCCCGGGGCATCGATGACCGGCATCAGCCGCAAGCTGCCGGACACTGAGCGGAACCGGCTCAAGCACATCCTCAAGAAGGTCATGCCAGAGAACGCGGGCGTGATCGTCCGGACCGCCGCCGAGGGCGCCGCCGAGGCGGAGCTGGACCGGGATGTCACCCGGCTGGCCGCCCAGTGGGAGAACATCGAGAAGAAGGCGAAGACGGCCTCGGCGCCCTCGCTGCTCTACGGTGAGCCGGACCTCACGATCCGGGTCGTGCGGGACGTCTTCAACGAGGACTTCAGCAAGCTGATCGTCTCCGGCACCGAAGGCTGGGAGGTCATCGACGAGTACGTCCGGTACGTCGCGCCGCACCTGGCCGACCGCCTGACGCGCTGGGAGGGATCTTCCGAGGCGTCCGCGTCGGACTTCGGTGATGACGTGTTCGCGGCCTACCGCGTCGAAGAGCAGCTGGGGAAGGCCCTCGACCGCAAGGTCTGGCTGCCAAGCGGCGGCTCGCTGGTCATCGACCGCACCGAGGCGATGACCGTCATCGACGTGAACACCGGCAAGTTCACCGGGCAGGGCGGCAACCTTGAGGAAACCGTCACCCGCAACAACCTGGAGGCCGCCGAGGAGATCGTCCGGCAGCTCCGGCTGCGGGACGTGGGCGGCATCGTGGTCATCGACTTCATCGACATGGTCCTCGAGTCGAACCGGGAACTGGTGCTGCGGCGGATGCTCGAGTGCCTCGCCCGCGACCGCACGAAGCACCAGGTCGCCGAGGTAACGTCGCTAGGCCTGGTTCAGATGACCCGCAAGCGGGTCGGCGCCGGGCTGCTCGAGGCGTTTTCTCAGCCGTGCGAATGCTGCAACGGGCGGGGCGTCATCGTCACCCTTGAGCCCGCCGAGCTGAGTCACCGTTCTAGCGCCGGTCACGGCGGTCACGGCGGCGGCCAGGGGTCCGGTTCCGGCTCCGGTTCCGGTTCCGGGCAAGCGGCGGTGCAGTCGAAGCGCTCGGGCAATGGCTCGGGTAACGGCAATGGCTCGGGCAATGGCTCCGGTAACGGCAACAACGGCCACGGTGGCAATGGCCACGGCCGGTCCGACCGCTCCGGCGGGGGATCCGGCGATGCCGAGCAGCGTTCGGATGAGCGCTCGGATGAGCGCTCATCGGAACGCTCGGAGCAGCGTTCGGAGCAGCGCGAACACGGCGGTCGCCGCGGCAGGCGTGACCGCTCGGCCACGAACGCCGCCGTCGCGAGCGCGGCCGCGGCCGCGAAGGTCGCCTCCGCCTCGGCAACCAGTACGACGTGGGCCGACGAAGACACGTCTGCTGGGTCGTCGACCTGGCATTCGCCGGAGGACGCCGCGCCGGTAGGCGAGTCGTCCGCGGTCGCGGAAGCCGCCGAGTCGGCCCTGGGCACGGCCGGGGAGACCGCCGCGCCAGCGCGTCGGACCCGCACACGTGGCGGCTCGGCGATGGCGCGTCGTGCCCAGACGCCAGAGGAACCGGTCAACGTGGTCGTGCCGACCGTCCCCGCGGTCACCGCGGCCGAAGCTTCGGCCGCGGACACCGCTACCTCCGCGGAGGCTCCGGCCGCGGCCAGCGCCCCTGCGGAGGCTTCGGTTGCAGCCAGCGCTGGTGCGGAGGCTACGGTTGCGGACGCCGCCACCCCTGCGGAGGCTCCGGCCGCGGACACCTCGGCACCGGCTGATGTTCCGGCTGAGGCGGTCGCGGCTACGGCGGAGCAGGACGCGCCACAGGTAGTGGAGGCGTCCGTGGCGGACACACCCACGGCTGACGCGGCCGAGCCCGCTGCCGTTGACGGCGCTGCCGTCGACGGCGTCACCGCCGACGCATCCGCCCCCGCGGAGACTCCCGCCGCGGAAGGCACGTCCGTCAGCGACGTCGTGGAAACTCCCGCCGCGGAAGGCTCGCCTGTCAGCGACGTCGTGGAAACGCCAGTCGCGGACGAGGCATCTGCGGTCGAGCAGACGTCCGGCACCGATGACGCGGCGGGCGAATGGGCTGCCCCGTCCACGCCGAGCATTCCCGAAGGTCCGGCAGTGGTGTCGGCGGTGGACGGCGTGACGGTCCAGGAGCCGTTGACATCCTTCGGCGCGCCCGCACCGATCGCGGAAACCGATGCCCGCGAAGGCGAGCAGTCGGGTGAGGGTTACCTGTAAGCCTGACCGTTTCGCCGAATGCCCGGATTGAACTGTACAAACAGTTCAATCCGGGCATTCGGCATCTGGGAGTGCCTGGGAAAGCAACTTGGTATGCCGGACGAGGGGCGGAGCGGAGGTGCTTGGTGTGGCAGCCGGTCGTTTTTTGGGTTGCTGAACCGGTTTAGAACGACCGGCTGCCACACCAAGTTGTCGGAGAGCAGTCACGATCGCGCGCCGACGGTCTGCGGCGACCCCAACGTGCGCGAAGCCATTTGATCCCGCGGCGCAGGGTGCTCGAACGCGCATTTGCGTCGGCGGGGCTGGCTGAGCTGGCGGCTGAGCAGGCCCGGGCGGCCTCACCGCCACGTACTCTCTGATGGCGGTCAGGCTGCCGCCCAAGAGCTGGTATCATTGAGCGCAACGACCCCGGTGCCTGTGCAGTGGTCAGGTGCTCCGTGGTCGCTTCATGCACATAAGATGGCATGTCAGGTTCATGGCGAGCCCGCTGTGAGTCGTGCTTGAACCCGCGAAGTCGGCCAGTCCGGCGAATACGAAGGGTCAATGGCGCGAGCCGACGGGGCACGCATAAAGGAGAGGCAGTTCTCGGGTGTACGCGATTGTGCGCTGCGGTGGCAGGCAGGAAAAGGTCGCGCTCGATGACGTGCTCACCGTCGACAAGCTTGAGGACGAGTCCGGGTCGAGCGTTACGTTCCCCGCGCTGCTCGTGGTTGACGAGGGCACGGTCATCAGCGACCCGGCCGAGCTTAGCGGCTATCAGGTGACCGGCGAAGTGGTCGGCCCGGCTAAGGGGCCGAAGATCAACATGATCCACTACCGGAACAAGACGGGCTACAAGCGCCGTCAGGGACACCGGCAGAAGTACACGCAGGTCCGGATCACCGGTATCGCGAAGGCGTAAGGGCAGGCAGAGATGGCACACAAGAAGGGCGCGTCGTCCAGCCGTAACGGCCGTGACTCGAACGCGCAGCGGCTTGGGGTTAAGCGGTTCGGCGGCCAGGTGGTGAACGCTGGCGAGATCATCGTCCGCCAGCGCGGCAGTCACTTCCACCCGGGCGAAAACGTTGGCCGTGGCAAGGACGACACGCTGTTCGCGTTGACTCCGGGCGCCGTGAAGTTCGTGCGTTACCGCGGTCGCCGCGCGATCAGCATCGTTCCGGCCGAGGCCCCGTCCGAGACGGTCAGCTGAAAGCTGTCAATTTAGCAAAGCGAGGGCGGGCCGGCTTTCCGGCCCGCCTTACGCATGTACGGAGGAAAATCATGGCGGAGTTCGCTGACCACGCCGCGCTGCGGGTGCATGCCGGCCACGGTGGGAACGGCTGCGCCTCGGTCCACCGTGAGAAGTTCAAGCCCCTCGGCGGTCCCGACGGCGGTAACGGCGGTCGCGGTGGCAACGTCCTCCTTGAGGTCGACGCCAGCACCGCGACGCTGCTCGACTTCCATCGCCGCCCCGTGCGCAAGGCGGGCAACGGAAAGCAGGGCGAAGGCTCGAACCGCAACGGCGCGGACGGTATCGATCTCATTGTTAAAGTGCCGAACGGCACGGTCGTGAAGGATAGTCATGGCGAGGTCATCGCCGACCTGATCGGCACGGGCACTCGCTTCGTGGCCGCCGCGGGCGGGCGGGGTGGCCTTGGCAACGCCGCACTCGCATCGCCGCGGCGGAAGGCGCCGGGGTTCGCGCTCAAGGGCGAGCCGGGGGAGGAGCGCGAGCTCACCCTCGAGCTGAAGACGGTCGCCGATATCGGCCTGATCGGCTTCCCGAATGCCGGTAAATCATCCCTTATCGCGGCAATGTCGGCGGCCAAGCCCAAGATCGCGAACTACCCCTTCACGACCCTCATCCCCAACCTCGGCGTGGCCGAGGCGGGCAACACGCAGTTCGTCGTCGCCGACGTGCCCGGCCTGATCCCCGGCGCGAGCGAGGGCAAGGGTCTGGGCCACGACTTCCTGCGGCACGTCGAGCGCTGCTCGGCCCTGGTGCACGTTCTGGACTGCGCGACCGAGGAGCCCGGGCGCGACCCGATCACCGACCTCGACACGATCGAGGAGGAGCTCGCCCGGTACGAGGACGTGACGGGCCAGAGCCTGGCGGGCACCCGCCTCACCGACCGGCCCCGCATCGTCGTCCTGAACAAGATCGACGTTCCCGAGGCGCGCGACCTCGCCGACATGGTGAAGAACGAGATCGCCAAGCGCGGGCTGCCCGTGTACGAGGTTTCGGCCGCCACGACCGAAGGGCTCCGCGAGCTTAAGTTCGCGATGGCCGAACTCGTCTTGGCGGCGCGCGCCGTCGCGCCCGAGCCGGAGCCTGTCCGGGTGGTGATCCGGCCGGCCGCGGTCGCCGAATCCGGCTTCGAGATCGTCCAGACACCGGAGGGCAACTACCTGATCCGCGGCGAGAAGCCGGTCCGCTGGGTGCGGCAGACCGACTTCACCAACGACGAGGCGGTCGGCTACCTGGCCGATCGGCTGGCCCGGCTTGGCGTGGAGGAGGCGCTGGCCAAGGCCGGCGCGGAGTCGGGCGACACGGTGCTCATCGGTGACTACGACGACGCGGTCGTCTTCGACTGGGACCCGTCGATGCCCACGAGCAGCGGCCACGTGGTCGGCCCGCGCGGCTCCGACTGGAGACTTGGGTGAGCGAAATCCGGGAAGACGTTGCCAAGGCTTCCCGGACGGTCGTCAAGATCGGCTCGTCGTCCCTGACCGCCAGGGACGGCGTGATCGATGACGTCCGCATCGCCGCGCTGACCAGCGCGCTCGCCGACCGCGTGACGGGCGGGCAGCAGGTGCTGCTGGTCTCTTCCGGCGCGATCGCCGCGGGCATGGCTCCGCTCGGACTAGCTAAACGTCCCAGGGATCTCGCCACGCAGCAGGCCGCCGCCAGCGTGGGCCAAGGGCTGCTGATCGCTCGTTATACTGCGTCGTTCGCCAGCCACGGCATCCAGACCGGCCAGGTCCTGCTCACCGCCGACGACCTCATGCGCCGCGGCCATTACCGTAACGCCCAGCGCACGCTCGAGCGCCTGCTCGAGCTGAAGACCGTCCCGGTCATCAATGAGAACGACACGGTGGCGACGGACGAGATCCGGTTCGGTGACAACGACCGGCTGGCCGCGCTCGTCGCCCACGTGACCAGGGCGGACGCGCTGATCCTGCTGTCAGATGTGGACGGGCTGTACGACGGCGACCCGCGCAAGGGCGGGGCGAAACGCGTCAGCCACGTCAGCGGGCCGCGTGACCTGGAAGGCCTCCGGGTCGGCAAGACCGGCCAGGGCGGCGTCGGCACGGGGGGCATGTCGACCAAGGTGGAGTCGGCGCTGATCGCCACGTCGGCCGGTATCCCCACCGTGGTGACCGCCGCCGGGGAAGCCCGGCAGGCGCTCACGGGCGAACCCACCGGAACGTACTTCGCGCCGACCGGATCGCGTCCGCGGACACGGCTGCTGTGGCTGGCGCACGCCGCGGTCGCGCGGGGCAGCCTGAAACTGGACGCGGGCGCCGTCGAGGCCGTGGTTAACCGGCGCGCCTCGCTGCTCCCGGCCGGCATCATCGGGGTCGAGGGCGAGTTCGACACCGGTGACCCGGTCGACCTGACCGATGAGAACGGCCTGGCCGTCGCCCGGGGTCTCGTGAACTATGACGCCAAGGAGATCCCGGGCCTGATGGGCCGGTCGACGCGGTGGCTGTCCAGCAAGCTCGGCCAAGAGTACGAGCGTGAGGTCGTCCACCGCGACGACCTGGTCATCCTGTTAGCTTTCGCCGTTCCCGCTGTTGCCGCCGCGGCTGCCGAAGCGGTCGAAGATGCTGCCGCCCGCGTTCGCGAGCGTGTCGGCGACGCCGCGGAAGATCCCGGCGAGCGGGTCCTCCGACCGGCTCCACGAGTCCTGATAGGACTTGGCCGCGTTGCGCATTTCATCGCTGAAGGACGCGTTGCCGTCGTCGTCGCGGCGGGGGTAGTCGCCGCCGAGGATGCGCTCGTATTCGCCGTTCGTGATCCAGTGGTCGAGCTCGGCGAACCGCACGACGGCGAACGGGTGCGTGTTGCCCTGGAGCTGGAGCAGCTTCAGGACGCTGTCGCGCAGGTCGGGCACCGCGTCGTACTCGCGGGCCTGCTCGCGGAAGGCGTCCGGGTTCAGCTCGGACAGGTACGGCCCGCCCGCCAGCTTCATCAGCGCCCGCTTGGCGGCATCGGTGTCCTGGCAGGCCAGCAGCCCGGCCCGGTCACACGACAGCTCGGACTTGCGGAACCACTCTTCCAGGCCCCAGATGATGGCCCGCAGTCCGAGGACGCCGATCGGCATCCAGGCGATCCGCGCGGCGAGCTGGAGCAGCCAGAGCAGCATGGTCCGGTAGACCGCGTGTCCGGACAGGATGTGCCCGAGCTCGTGCCCGACGACGAACCGCAGCTCTTCCTGGTCGTGCAGGTTCACCAGGCCGGTGGTGACCACGATGAACGGGTGGTCCTTGCCGAGCGCCATCGCGTTGACGATCGGATCCTGGGTGACAAAGACGTCCGGAACCTCGGGCAGGTCGAGGATGTAGGAGCCATCCCGGACCAGCGCGTAGATGTGGGGGAACTGGCGCTCGGACACCTTGACGGAGCCGGCGAGGTAAGTCAGCCGGAAGGCGCGCTCGTTGAACAGCCCGAACAGCTTGCGGAGAAGCACGTCGAAACCGCTGAGCTTGCGCAGCGCGACCAGCGCGGAGCGATCGGCCGGATGCTCGTAGGCACGGGAACTGATGCCCGTGAGCCGGACGCGTGCACGATCAGGCACTGAGTTCATAAACGAATCGTATGCTCGTTGTCAACGTGATCGCACTACGGCGTACCGGAACATTTTGGCTCCGTCCAGCCCTATACCATCTCGTAACTGTGGTGCAGTGAGGAGATGGTCGTGAATAACGGGCGCAGGCGGCTTGGGGTTATGGGCGGTACGTTCGACCCCATCCACCATGGGCACCTGGTCGCGGGCAGCGAGGTGGCGCATCACTTCGCTCTCGACGAGGTGATCTTCGTGCCGACCGGGCAGCCGTACCAGAAGGAAGGCCGGGCGGTGTCGCCGGCCGAGGACCGCTACCTCATGACGGTGATCGCGACCGCGTCCAACCCGAGGTTCAGCGTGAGCCGGGTGGACATCGACCGGCCGGGGCCGACGTACACGATCGACACGCTGCGGGACCTGCGGGACGCGAACCCGGACGCCGACTTGTTCTTCATCACCGGGGCCGACGCGCTGGAGAACATACTGACCTGGCACGACGTGGACTCGCTGTTCTCGCTGGCGCACTTCATCGGCTGTACCCGGCCGGGCCACCGCTTGACGGGCGCGGGCCTGCCGGACGGGAAGGTGTCGCTGGTCGAGATTCCGGCGCTGGCGATCTCCTCCAGCGAGTGCCGCCACCGGGTGGCCGCCGGGGAGCCGGTCTGGTACCTGGTCCCGGACGGCGTCGTCCAGTACATCGCCAAGCGCGAGCTGTACAGCGCGGCGGCGCGTCGCGATCGGGCTGTCGGCCAGGCAATCGTGAGACACTGAGAGTAAAGCACCCCAACCGAGGAGGCCGAGCCGGACACGTGACAGCCACGACAAGGGCCATCGAGCTCACCGAGATCGCCGCGCTGGCCGCGGCGGACAAGCTCGCCCGGGACATCGTCGCCTATGACGTGAGCGAGCAGCTTGCCATCACCGATACGTTCCTGCTTTGCACAGGGGCCAACGACCGGCAAGTGAGCTCTATCGTCGACGAGGTGGAAGTCCGTCTCAAAGAGGCAGGCGCCAGCCTGGTCCGCCGCGAGGGAGAGCGAGAGGGCCGCTGGGTCCTCCTCGACTACATGGACATCGTGGTCCACGTGCAAAACAGCGACGAACGCGTCTTCTACGGGTTGGAGCGGATCTGGAAGGACTGCCCCCGGATCCCGCTGCCCGAGGGCGCCATCGCCGGTGACCCGGGAGAAGCGCGCTGAGCGAGACCAAGCGCCTTGTGCTGTGGCGGCACGGGCAGACGACCTGGAATGCCGAGAACAGATTCCAGGGACAGACTGACATCCCACTCAACGAGATCGGCGTGGCGCAGGCCGAGCGGGCCGCGCGACTGGTCGCCGCGTTCCGGCCGAACCTGATCTTCTGCTCCGATCTCCAGCGCGCCGTGAACACGGCCGCGCCGCTGGTCCGGATCACCGGCCTGCCGGCGACGCAGGACAAGGACCTGCGCGAGCGGTCCGGCGGCGCGTGGGAAGGGCTGACCGACGCGGAGATCCGGGAACGGTTCCCGGCCCAGCGCGCCTCCTGGGACCCGCCCGACGGCGAACCGCGGTCCGCGGTCATGGACCGAGTGTCAGCCGCACTCACCCGCATCGCCGACCAGCTCGACGACGGCGGCCTCGCTGTAGCCGTCAGCCACGGCGCGGCCCTCCGCCTGGGCATGGAACGATTCCTGGGCCTGACCGACGGCCAGTTCGGCATGCTCGGCGCGCTCTCGAACTGCTCCTGGTCAGTACTCGGCCTGCGCTACGGCCGATGGCGCATCCTCGAATACAACGCGGGCAACCTCCCCGAACCCGTCCTCGGCGACGACGCCAACGCCTAACCCCAACGGGCTCCCGCTCCCCGGTGTCCCAGGTGCCCAGTGTCCCCCGGTCCCAGTGTCCCCCGGTCCCGGCGAGCCCTGGTCCCCGGCGAGCCCTGGTCCCCGGCGAGCCGCTTGGTCCCCGGTCCCAGCGGGCTCCCGCCCTACCCGCTCTCGGCCCCCGGCCTTCGGCCCCGGCCCCTCCAGGGCACCGCCCCGGGCACCGGCCCGGCCATGCGCCTCGTCCAGTCGGCCCAGATGTGCATTCGCGCACGCCCTGGCGTGTTCAACTGCGCATTCGAGCCCGCTTGGCCACGTGTTTGAATGCGCCTTTGAGCACGCTATTGGTCGGTCGCTGGAGTCAGGGGGCCTAGTACCTCGAGGCCGAATGGCCTCGGATCAGCCGCGATCTTGGAGGCTACTGGTTCCCGAGATCATGGGTCATTGGCGCCCAGACCCGGTTTCCGTTCGTAAAGTGCGCCCTGGTTATTGCGAAATAATGTTTCAAACTACGTATTTCGGGATACCTCTGTGGGGGTATCCGTTTCATGATCGCGGGTCGTACATGCCGATATATGGCATCGGTGACCCATGATCTTGGAAGTGGGTCAGCCTGAGTCCTTCCGGGATCCCGCGTCGCCGGACATAGGGCGATATATCCGGTCGCGAGGCTCGCCTCCGGGCGCTTGATCGAACCCCGTGGTACTAGCGACCCATGAAACTGCCGCGCAATGGGGCGCGCGCGGTGGGCGGGCGATCCTGTTGGCCGGGCGATGCCGGTGGGCGGGCGATGCTGGTGGGCGGGCGACCCGGTGGCCGGCGAACCCGGTGAGCGGATGGTCTGTGTAGGCTCCTGCGACCCTCCCGCCCGCATTCCTACTAAATCAGTCTATATAGTTATGTTACTTGTGTAGACAACTGTGATGGGAGCTAGCAAACGATGCGGAAGAAAACCTCGAGCGCGATCCTGCTTGTCGCGGTCGTAGGGGCGGGAGTGGCCGGACTGGCGCCCGCCAGCGCCAGCGCGACGGCCGCCAGCGCGACGGCCACCAGCGCCAGTGCCGCCAGCGCCACGACCACCGCCAGCAAAGTCACCGCCAACAGTGCCACCGCGGCCACCGCCGCCGCGGCCACCGCCACCGCGGCCACCGCCACCGCGGCCACCGCCGCCGCGGCCATCGCCGCCGCGGCCACCGCCGCCGCGGCCACCGCCGCCAACGCGACGGTGCTCAAGCCCCCGCCAGTCACGGTTCTCACCGACAAGGGCGGACAGAACGGCGGCGACATTTTCGTCTCGCCCTACGGAGACTCGTCGACGTACGGCAACGGCGCGGAGATCCTCAGCCCCAACGGCAAGAAGGTCGTCTGGTTCCATCAGGCGCCCGCCGGCGATGAGGATTCTGACTTCCGGACCCAGACGTACGAGGGCAAGCCCGTGCTGACGTTCTGGGAGGGGACCGGCCTCGGCGGCGTCTCCGACGGTGTCGACTACATCTACAACGACAAGTATCAGAAGATCGCCACCATCGAGGCCGGGGACGGCGACGAGGCCGACGGCCACGAGTTCTTGATCACGCCGTGGAACACCGCCCTGATCCTCTCCTTCACGACCGCCACGGCCAACCTCACCTCCATCGGCGGCCCCAAGGACCAGGCCGTCATCAACGGCGAGGTCCAGGAGGTCGACATCAAGACGGGCAAGGTCCTATTCCAGTGGAAGAGCCAGGACCACGTTCCTTACAGCGAGAGCGAGGAGCCGTTGCCCGCCAGCGCGAGCACCCCGTGGGACTGGTTCCACATCAACGCCGTCAAGCTCGATTCCAACGGCAACCTGCTCATCGACGCCCGCGACACCTGGACGACGTATGAGGTGTCACTGCACTCCGGGAAGATCCTGTGGCAGCTCGGCGGCAAGGACTCCTCGTTCAAGCTGACCGCCGCCAAGGGCCTTTCACTCGATGACGCGAGTGAGATCTTCGCCTGGCAGCACGATGCGGAAGGTCACGGCAATGGCGTCTACACGGTCTTCGACGACGAGTCCGCGGGTACCGGCAACACGGGCACCAACTCGCTGACCGATTACGGCTACAGCCGCGCCCTCACCATCAAGCTGAACTTCCGCACGCATGTCGCGACCCTGGTCGCCAGCGACAATCAGCCGGAGGGCCAGATCGCCACCTCCCAGGGCAACGCCGATCTACTCGGGGACGGCGACATGTTCGTGGGCTGGGGGGACCTCCCGTATATCTCGGAGTTCAGCCCCAAGGGCCAGCTCGTCTTCAACGCCGAGTTCCCCGTCGGCGTCAACACCTACCGCGCCTACCGCCTCCCCTGGCACCCCGCCCAGTAGCGAATCCGCCGAATCCGGGCGGGCGGTGCCATCGCGCCGTCCGCCCGGCGCAAACGCGCCCGTCACGCACACGCCGATCGCCAGGCAGCAGATCGCGGCGCCCACCGCAAATATCGCCCCGTACAGCGCCGGGTAAGCGGTCAGCAGCTTGAGTGTCAGCACGGCGACCCCCGCCGTGGACGTCAGGATCAGCCAGGGCGTCGCCATCGGCACCGCCGCCCGCCGCTCGCCCTCCGCCCGGGACCGCCGGGACCACCGTGACCGATGCGATCGATGCGATCGCAGCGCGGGAAACGCGGTCCACGCGGCACCGGTCACCAGCACAAGCAACGGCAACCTCATCTCGAACGTCGCAGGTCGCGGTGGTCCGGTCAGCACCACGGCCACCGCTGCGCCGACGGCCGCCGCCGTGATCACCGCGCGCAGCCAGCGCCGCGCGCCGGTCCGCGGACGAGGCCTAGCGGCAGCCGAAGAGTCAGCGAGTGGGGCCGGCTGGCATGGGGAATCAAGGGTGGCCAAATGTCCTCCTCATGCCAGCGGGCGAATCTGTCAAGCGACTCGGGGAACCCGAAAGGGCTCCGTTATATCTACCCGACGTGTCCGGATCCGCAAACGAGCGGCTGGGACGTTAAGGATGGTCATGCCACGCCCGCAAGGCGAAGCAGGGCCGTGACCAGCGCGGCGGTGACCACCACCACCGGGAACGGGGCGCGGCGCACCGCGAGCAGGCCGCCTGCGGCGACGCCGGCAGTCCGCGCCCAGCCCCCGAAGTCATGGCCCTGGGTGAGCGCGGACGTGACGGCGACCGCGACCAGCAAAACGGCGGCCACGGCGGTCATAAAATCCTGTGCCTGCGTGGAGATTGTGACGCGAGTGCGGAAGACGGGCCCTGCCAGGCGGAACGCGAACGTGACGACCGCCAGTATCGCGATGGCGGCGATCGGCATCAACGGGACCGCCCCCGCCGCAGCCAGGCGAGACCGCCAAGCGAGGCGAGCACCGGCAGGCCGACGGGCAGCACCGGCGTCAGGGCCACCGCGGCGAGTGCGCCGGTGCCGGCCGCGGCCGCGACGCGCCGCCTGGTGATGGCGGGCAGCGCCAGCGCGAGCATCATCGCGGGGAAGGTCGCGTCCAGTCCGAACGTCCCGGTGTTGTTCATCATCGTCCCGGCGACTGTCCCCGCCACGGTAGCGACGTTCCAGGACACGTACAGTGCGACCCCGCACGTCCAGAAGGCGTAGCGGCGCCGCTCCGGGGAGTCCTGGCGGAGGGCGAAGGCGACGGCCTCATCGGTCGTGAGATGCGCCCCGGCCAGGCGCTTGAACCAGCTTCCGCCGGTGACGTCGGCGACGGTAAAGCCGTAGGGGAGCAGGCGGGTGTTGAGCAGGGCGCCCGCGGCGATGGCGGCGAACGGGTTGCCGCCTGCCAGGACGATGCTGGTCGCGGCGATCTGCGCGCCGCCGGAAAAGACGATCAGCGACATGACGATCGGCACCCACGGCGGCAGGCCGCCGGCGACCGAGGTCGCACCATAGGAGACGCTGAGGATCGCGTCGGCCGCGCAGACGAGGATGATGTCGCGGACGGTCGTTCGGCGAGATGGACTCATGTTCACTATGATGAACACGTAAGGGTGGTGTTCGTCAAACCGAATATTCGTAGTCTGGAGCGAACCGTGTTTGATTCGAAGGAGGGCAACCCGGCCGCCGAAGTCGTCGCGGTGGTCGCGACGTCGCTGCGCCGGGAGCGTGCGCGGGCGGGGATCTCGCTCACGGAACTGGCCCGCCGCGCCGGGATCGCCAAGTCGACGCTCTCGCAGCTGGAAGCCGGGTCCGGGAACCCGAGCCTGGAGACGCTGTGGTCACTTGGAGTCGCGCTCGGCGTGCCGCTGAGCCGCCTGGTGGACCCGCCCAAGCGCGGGATCACGGTGATCCGCGCGGGGGAGGGGGCGGCCATGCACACGGAGGTCGCGGAGTATTCCGCGGTGCTGCTGGCGGCCTGCCCGCCGGGAGCGCGGCGGGACATCTACCGGGTCAGCGCGCAGCCCGGATCGCCGTACCTGGCGCGGCCGCATGTGCCCGGCACGCTGGAACATCTCGTGGTGGGCACGGGGCGCGTGCTCGCCGGGCCGACCGGGGAGACCGTGGAGCTGGGCCCGGGGGACTACCTGGTCTACCCGGCGGACGGGCCGCACGTCTTCGACGCCCTGGAACCGGACTCCGCCGGGGTGATCATCATGGAGGACATGTGACGCCGGAGATGGGGCTGGGAAGATCCCCGGCCCCGGGGTTAGGGGCGCACGTTTACGGCGCGCCGGCCAGGTCGCTGATCATCTCGAGCACCTGGCGGTGAGCCTGCCCCATCGTGTCCCAGTGCGCCTTGGCCAGCACCGCCGAGCGGGCCAGCGAGTCGCGGGGGGCGGCGCGCAGCGCGGTGTCGAGGAGCGCCCAGGACAGCTGGTTCATCTCACGGCGGAGGGGGACCGGCTCGCTGGTCCGGTCGCACTCGGCGGCCAGCCCTTTCAGCAGCGCCCGCGGCTTGCAGTCGCCGGCCAGCTCGAGCCGGAAGGCGTCGACCTCCGGGCTGGGCGAGTCGGTCGCGGCGGCGGTCTCGAACACGTTCATCAGCGGGCTCACGTCCCCGGCGGTCATCGGGTCGTACAGGCCGGGGAAGGGCACTTCCTCGTAGCCGGCGTCGTAGCCGCTGAAGTAGACCGGCGGCGGCTCGTCCGCCTGCGCGAGCACCGCCAGCGTGAGGTCGAGCAGGCATACCGGCCACCCGAGGTCGGTGATCGCGTGCACTCGAAGCTCGCCGGGCCGCGCGCCCAGGAATGCCAGCAGGAGCAGCTGCGCCGACTCCAGCGCGGACTGCGCGTAGAAGGCGATGTCCGGGCTGTGCAGCCTGATCGTCGCGTCCGGGTCGCCGGCCCAGCCGCGCAGGCGCCGGTAGATGATCGAGTTGTCGATCACGTGGGTGAACCGGGCCGCCGAACACAGCAATTGGCCGTCCGCGGCCGCCTCGGAGGCGATCCACTCGGCCGCGCGCTTCGACGCGGTGTACATGTCCGGCGAGTAGGGCCGCAGGGCCTTCCCGGTTGACGCGTAGACGACCTGCGGGACACCCGCGCCCGCCGCGGCGGCCAGCACGTTGCGCGTGCCAAGGACGTTGGTGGACAGCGTGCGGTGCACCTCGGTCTCGGCCAGTCCGGGGTCGCGCTGGGCCGCGACGTGGAAGATCACGTCGGGCTTCACCTCCGCGACAAGAGCGCCAAAGCCGACGGCATCCCGCACGTCCTGCCGCCGGTACTCGGCGTGCGGCAACCGCGGCCAGCCCGCGGTGACACCACGGCTGACGCTGACAAGCCGGCCCGGTTCGCACCTCGCCAGTTCCGCGAGCAGGGTCGACCCGATACAGCCGGTCCCCCCGGTCACCATAATCGTGGCACCGCGCAAGCGGTCCCGCAGGTCGGCGGCCGGCAAATCCAGGCCCCGCGCGGCGATCGCGAGGAAACGCTCATGCTCGGCCACCGCGCCCGGCTTCGCCTCGACGAGCGAACAGGTGAGTTCACGCAGGCGCTGCCGGCTGTCCTGATCCAGGCACTGGCGTCCGGGCGGCGCGGCGGTGCGCATCAACTGGATAATCGGCGAAACTGGCTTGCTCATTGGTCTCCTCACGTGTTCCGTCCGCTTCCGTCACGGCGGCCTTTCCCGGACACGGGCAAATAGGGCGAACGGTACTTATAGCGGGCTCTTTGGTCATGGCAACAAGTGCATTCCTGCTGCTCTCGCCCCGTCTCGGCGCAAATAATGACACTGCTCCCTTTCTGGTGAATTTCTCGCTGTCTTGCCAATGTAATTTTATGGCCGTCCTGGTTGGATTTCTGCCAACGGTGCTTATAAGATTCCCCGTGGCGGATAGCACGGATCAGGTAAGGTCGGCAAGCACCAAAAAAACAATGGGAGAGCTAGCGGTGTCAGGCATTGCCGAAAGCGGTGCGCATACCGCGGCCACCGTGGTCGCGGAAAAGGCGGGCGAAGCGGTCAGCGGGGACGTAGGTGCGGATGCGCGCACTCCTCCCGCAACCGGTAATTCCGCCACGGATGCCGCAAGCGCGGAGGTTAGCGCGACGGCGGCCCTCCCCATGGCGATACCGAGCCAGGCGCTACCGGGTCAGGCGATGCCGGGCAACGTGCAGCCGGGCAAGACCGCTCCGGGCGGCACTGTCGCCGTTAGGCCGACTTCGGCGGGAACCGCCGGAATTGTGCTCCCCGTGCCGCCCGACGACGACGAGAAACGCTCTTATATCCGGCACGGTGCCTGGATCCTCGCTATTTGCGCGCTTGCCAGCTTTCCGCTCGTGGTGTACAGCCAGTCGCTCCTGATGGCGCATTATCACTGGTACTTGTTTTGTGCGCCGTTCGTGCTGCTTGGTGTTATTTTCCTGTCACTGCCGCTGATTACCGACGGTATCGGCAAGGGGTTTGACCTGGCCGCGCACAATCGGCTGGTATCGTCGTGGCGGCCGGACAGGTACCCCTCGGTCGACGTCTTTCTCCCCGTGTGCGGCGAGCCGCTGGCCGTGCTCCGGAATACCTGGGAACACGTCGCGCGGATGGCGCGCCACTACAGGGGGGCGGTCGTCCCGTACGTGCTCGACGACTCGGCCAGCCCGCGGATAAGGGCGATGGCGCAGGAGTTCGGTTTCGTCTACGCCACCCGCCCGAACCGGGGCTGGTACAAGAAGTCCGGCAACCTCTGGTTCGGCTTCCGGATCTCGGCGGGGGAGTACATCCTGCTGCTCGACGCGGACTTCGCGCCACGGCACGACCTGCTCGACGAGACCTTGCCCTACATGCTCGACGACCCCGGCCTCGGCATCGTCCAGACCCCGCAGTTCTTCCACGTTGTCGACGACCAGACCTGGGTCGAACGCGGCGCCGGCGCCGTCCAGGAACTCTTCTACCGGTCCATCCAGACGGTGCGTTCCCCGAAGGGCGGCGCTATCTGCGTCGGCAGCTGCGCCGTGTACCGTCGTTCCGCGCTCGCCGACAACGGCGGGATGACCCTCGCGGAGCACTCCGAGGACGTGCTCACGGGCTTCGACTTGAACAAGATCGGCTGGCGCCTGCACTACGTCCCGCTCGCGCTGTCGACGGGCAACTGCCCGGATAACGTCATCGCCTTCCTGAACCAGCAGTACCGCTGGTGCTCCGGAACGGTGGGCCTGCTGTTCGGCCGCCGGTTCTGGCGGGCGGACCTGCCGCTGCGCTCACGGCTGTGCTACCTGGCCGGGCTCGTGTACTACCTGTACACGGCGGTCTTCACGTTCGTCATCCCGCTGCTGACGATTTCGCTCCTGCTGTTCGAGCCGCACATCCTGGACCTGCGGAACATGGCCTTCATGCTCCCGGCCATGGTGTACTCGTCGGTGGTCTTCCCGATGTGGCACCAGGTCCCGTACCGGCTCGAGGCGTGGGCGGTCAAGGTGATCGCGGGCTGGGCGCACTTCTTCGCCTACTGGGACGCCGTCCGCGGCAAGCGCCTCGGCTGGAAACCCACCGGCAGCGACGGGCGCAAGCAGGACGGCAGACGCCGCTTCTGGGTGGGCTTCATCGGCTGGACCCTTGGCAGTTCCCTGCTCTGGACCGGCCTTGCGCTGTGGCGCATGATGACCATGGACCCGGTGAACTTCGTCGTGCTGCTCGCCCTCGGCATGTTCGAGGTCATGGTGGCCGCCAGGGTGCTCATCGCGCCGGCGAACGGTGCCTCCTGACGCCGTGAAGACGAACAACACCGGCCGCCCGGGCTTCGACCCGGCCGCCCAGGAACCCCCCGTCATCGAACCCCCGCACATGCTGGAGCCTTCGCACGTGCTCGAGCCGCCGCACGTGCTCGAGGCGCCGCACGTGCTCGAGCCTTCGCACATGCTGGAACCCGCGCGCGCACTGGAGACCGCGGCGGCCGAGGAGGCAATGGCCGGACTGAGATCCTCCGACGTGATGGGGAGTTCGGACGTTTTGATCGACGCCGATACGATCGTCCTCCCGCCCGTCCGCACCCCGCCCGCTCCGGCCGTGCTCACGACCATTCCGCTGCCCCGGTTGCGTAACCGGCGGCCGTCCTTCGAGCCGTTCGCGTCGTCGCGCACGCCAGTGCCGGTGCGCAGGCAGGCGCCCGCGCCAGCGCGCACGGCGCGGCACGCCAAGGGGCGCGTGGCACCCGCGCCGTCAGCGCCCCCGTCCAGGCAAGCGGACGGGCAGCCGGACGACCGGTACGCGCCGTCCCGGCGGCGCACGCTGGTCAGCCGGCTCGCGCTGCTGCTGATCCTCGTCCTGCAGGCCGTGCTGACGCTCCGGCTCCGGAACACCGCCTTCGAAGACGAGGCGCTGTACCTGTACTCGGGGCGCATGGAGATCCTGCACCTGCTGCACGGCGCGGCGCTCCAGGGCAACTACACGGTGTATTTCTCTGGCGCACCAGTGCTGTACCCCGTGCTCGGCGCCGCGCTCAACATGGTCGGCGGCCTCGCCCTCGCCCGGGCGCTGAGCCTCGTCGAGATGCTCGCCGTCACGGCCATGCTGTACTCGATCGCGCGGTACCTGTTCAACGAGCGCGCCGCCCTCTGCGCGGTCGCGCTGTTCGCCGTGTCGGAATCGACCCAGTACGTCGGCCACCTGGCGACCTACGACGCGACCTGCCTGTTTCTGCTGGCGGCGGCGGCGACGATCACGGTGCGCACGTCCAGCTGCCGGCGGCCGGTGTTCCTGCTGGCCGCGCCGCTGGTCGCCCTCGCCGTCGCGGTCAAGTACGCGGGCGCGCTGTACGTGCCGACGATCGCCTGCCTGCCCGCGCTCGCCGGCTGGACGACCGTCGGGCGGCGGCGCTTCGCGCTGTACCCGGTGGGGTTCTGCGTCGTGGTGGGGGCACTGCTCGCGCTGGGACTGCACTACGGCGGCCACGGCTACATCGAGGCGATCACGAGCACCACGACGAACCGCGCGCAGGGCACCGTACCGGACACCACCATCCTGCGGGAGAGCGTGGCCTGGGGCGGTCTGGTGACGGCACTGGCCGCGATCGGCGCCGTCGCCTACGCCTGGCGGCCCCGCACGGAGCCCCGCGAGCTGATCGCGCCCTTCGGGCCGCGGGCGCGGCGAGTGCTGCTCGGCGTGGTCATGTTCGGCACGATGCTGCTGGCGCCGCTGTACCAGATGCACCTGCACACCGACGTCTCGCTGCAAAAGCACATCGGCTTCGGCATGTTCTTCGCCGCGCCCATCGCGGGGGTCGGCCTGGTCCGGCTCGTGGGCGACCACTTCCGCCGTCCGCACTTCGGCATCGCGATCTGGAGCGCGGTGCTCGCCCTGGGCATGACGCAGGCGTCGTCGCAGTACCACATGTGGCCGTCGACCGGGCCCCTCGTGTCGGCGATGACCCCGTACCTCGGGCCGCGCGACATGTACCTGATCGAGGTTCCCGAAGTCCCCATCTACTACCTAGAGGGTCGCCCGGACGCGCAGCCCTACCAGTTCTTGTCGACCTACACCATCACGTACCAGGACCCTGATGGTCAGGTCCTCACTGGCAACCCGGGTTTTGCGGCGGCGGTGCGCAACGGGTACTTCAAGATCATCGCCTACGACGACACGGTGACTCCGGCGGCCGACGCGGTCATCGAGCAGGCGATCAAGCAGTCCGGCGACTACGACCTGGCCCGGACCGTGCACCTGTCCGACTCCGACGGCCCGGTGAACTACTACGTCTGGGTCAAGCGGGCCACCTCGCTCCGCCGCACCGACGCGAAGACGCACGCCAACGCGAAGACGCACGCCAACGCGAAGACGCACGCCAACGCGAAGACGGCCGGCAGCGCGAAGACGCACACGCGGTCAACGTCGCGCGGATAGTTGGGCTTTCGTGGGCGCGCTGCCCTGGATACGGGCTTCCGTGGGTCAATCGTGCCACTAGCCCCGATGATGCTCCGCAAGCCACGATTCGCGCCGGATATATCGGCTTATCTTTGACGCTGCGTGGCCTCGGATATGGCTCGGCGAGCATCATTTTCTTGATCATGGGTCGTTGATGCCGTATATCGTTATGTTTGACCCGTGATCATGAAACGGATACCCCTGAAGGGCCTGAAGGGGTATCCGGATACGCGCTATTCAAAGTGATATTTCGCGATAAGATCGGCAGCCTAAACACGCTAAATCGGGGCTGGGACGCCAATGACCCATGATCTTTGGGAACGGAAGCGGCGACGGGTCGAAGAGCGTGTTCAAAAGCGCATTCAAACACGTGAACGAGCGAGCTCAAATGCGCAATTGAACAGGCCAGGGCGTGCTCGAATGCGCATTTGGGCCGGTTCGGGTGGGGCGCCGGATTCGCTAGGGCTCGTATGTGTAGACGCCCAGGGATCTGACCGCCATTTCCCCGCCGGAGGAGGTCTGGCTGGTCGGGGTGGCGCACTGGCACGTGACGTCTGGGTACGTGCCGCCGACCGCGACGTTCAGCAGTATCGAGTAGGCGTGGTCGACCGCCGTGGTCCAGGCGGCGGCGCCCACGGCGGACTCGCGGACCTTGAAGAACTCGTTGCCGTCCAGGTACCAGCGGATCTGCTGGTCGGCTTCGTCGCGTCGGTCGATCACCACGCTGTACGTGTGGAAACTGTCCTGGCAGCCCGGGCAGGGGAACGGGCCGCTGCCGAGTCCGTCGCGCTCATGGCACGGGCCGAACGTCCCGTCCGGATTGGGCTGGGTCAGGTTCCCGCAGTGGAACGTGCCCGAGTGGTCGCTGAGTCCGTTGACGTCCTCGAGGATGTCGATCTCGCCGTCGGCTGGCCAGGTTGAGGAATTCGCGCCGAGCATCCAGAACGCCGGCCAGTACCCGAGTCCGTTCGCGGGATCGGGCTGCCGGATCGAAGCGGTGACCAGCATCTCCCCGCCAGGCGGCGGGGTGAACAACTGCTTGGTCTGGATCCGGGCCGAGGTCCAGTACGACCCCGGTGCGCCGGCCGCGCCGTGTCCCTGGACCACGAGATCGAGATCGCCGTGGCCGTCCAGGTGGACGTTGGCCTGGTCGGCCGTCATCGTTTCGATCTCACTGGTGCCGAATATGCCCTGGCCGGTGTCGAATTCCCAGGTTGCCGGATTTAGGCTGCTCCCGGCTGGGCCGGAGAAATCGCCGGTCCAGGCCGGTTTCCAGAGCGCGGACGGCGCCGGAGGGTAAATGTTTTTCGCCGACTGTGTGTTGGTCAAGTAAACGAGACCAGTCGCCGATACGGCCGCCGCAACCACGATTAGGGATGCAGTCAAAGCCAGGCGAAATTGGACTTTTCTGTTCAGTTCAATCCTTGTGTAGCGCGGCCCTTTTCCCCCCGCGATAAAGAGAATAGCGGGTCGCGTTGGCGGCGGCTCACGGCAGGGCCGGCGCACCTCGGCCTGCGGCGCCTAGCCCGGTCCCAGCCCGGTCCCAGCCCAGTCCCAGCCCAGTCCCAGCCTGGTTGACAGCCGCTTGACTGTCTGTATCTTTGTCTTATGACTATAGATAAACAGAACAGCGGCGGACCGGGGACACCCGGCCGGCGGAGGGGAGCCGGGATGGCACCGGGCGCGTTCGCCATCGAGACCAGCGGGCTGACCAAGCGGTTCCGGCGCGTCACGGCGCTGAACGACTGCTCGGTGACGGTTCCGGCGGGCAGGATCTCGGCCCTCATCGGGCCGAACGGCGCGGGCAAGACCACGCTCCTGCGGATGCTCTCCGGCCTGTCCGAGCCGACAGCCGGCACCGCGTCGGTGCTCGGCGACAACCCCCGCCAGGACCCGAAGTTCCTCGCCGAAGTCGGTTTTCTCGCCCAGGAGATGCCGCTGTACCGGCGGATGAACGCCGCGGACCTCGTCCGGGTCGGCGCGCACCTGAACTCCCGCTGGGACGCGTCCCTGGTGCGGACGCGGCTCGGGGAGCTGGACATTCCGCTCAACCGCGCGGTCGGGAAGCTGTCCGGCGGCCAGCGCTCCCAGGTGGCGCTCTCGCTGGTGCTCGCCAAGCGGCCCCGGGTGCTGCTGCTCGACGAGCCGGTCGCCGCCCTTGACCCGCTGGCCCGGCGGCACTTCCTGGCGACGATCACCCGGGCGGTCGCGGAGGCGGGCGGCGCCCTCACCGTTGTGCTGTCCTCGCACCTGCTCGCGGACATCGAGCGGGTCTGCGATCACCTGATCCTGCTCGCCGCGTCCCAGGTTCAGCTGTGCGGAGACACCAAGGACCTGCTGGCCGAGCACGACAGGCTCGCCGGAACGGGCGCGGGGACTGAGGGGAGCGGCCTCGAGGAGATGGTGCTCGGCTACATGGGCGCGTCGGCCCCGTCGGCGTACTTCGAGAAGGCTGGAGAAGAGCAATGACGTTCCTTGTCTGGCGGCAGTACCGCATGCAGTGGGCGATCGCCCTGGCCGTGCTGGCCGCGTTCGGGCTGGTGGAACTCGTCAACGGCATCCACATGGCCAGCGCGTGGCACTCGCTGGTGAACGCTTGCGCATCGGTCCCGGTCGCCCAGCGAGGGCAGGGTGGCGAGGGCGGCGGGTGCCTTAACCAGAACATCGTCGGCCTGGTCGGCAACGACTTGCGCATCCTCAGCGTGATGGTGCCGGCCGTCCTCGGGATCCTGTGGGGCGCGCCGCTGATCGCGCACGAGCTGGAATCCGGCACCACGGGCTTCGTCCTGACCCAGGGGATTACCCGCAATCGCTGGCTGGCCGCCAAGATCGGCCTCCTGCTACTGGCCGCGGCGCTATGGGCGGGCGCCATCTCCGCCCTGGTGACCTGGTGGTCCGGGCCCGAGAACGCACAGCGGGCGGACGCGTTCCAGCCCAACTACTTCGACACACAAGGCATCACGCCGATTGGTTACGCGCTATTCGCCATGGCCCTCGGCATCGCCGCCGGGGCGGTGCTGCGGCGGACCATCCCGGCGATCGCCGTCACGCTCGCCGGGTTCATCGGGTTCCGCCTGCTCTTCAACGACATTGTCCGGCAGCACCTGATGCCGGCCGTCACCACCGTCACCAGCATGACGAGCACGTGGTCGCCGGGCGGGATCTCCTGGGTCCTCAACGCCGGGCTGCTCAACGCGTCCGGGCAGGTCCCGAACGTGAGCGGGCAGTTCAGCTCCTACGGAATCGATGGCGTCCCGGCCAGCCAGCTCCCGGCGGCCTGCCAGCCGCTCGCGGCGAACAGTAACCAGGCGCCCGCCCTCTCGTGCTTGAGCAAGGCCGGATACCACCAGTTCGTCACGTACCAGCCAGGCAGCCGGTACTGGGACTTCCAGGGCATCGAGACTGGGATCTATGTGCTCGTCGCCGCGGCCCTGCTGGCGGTCGCCTGGTATGCCATCCGTCGCCGTGACGCGTAGCCGCGGTCGCCGTCACGCTATATCGTCGTCATATGACTATAGATAAAGATAACAGCGCTGGTACGGGTTCGCCGATCGAGTTCCGGCTGGATCCCGGATCGGGCGTGCCGACGTACCTGCAGCTCGTGCAGCAGGTGGAGCACGCGCTGCGGCTCGGTTACCTCAAGCCCGGCGACCAGCTGCCCAAGGTCCGGGACGTCGTCGCCGGGCTGGCCATCAACCCGAACACGGTCCTGAAGGCCTACAAGGAGCTAGAGCACAAGGGCCTGGCGGCGGGCCGCCCGGGCCAGGGCACTTTCGTCCAGGCGACGCTCAGCCAGGTCGCGCTCCCGGAACTGGCCGAACTGCGCCGGCCGTTGCTCACCTGGTTCGCGGCCGCCGAGAAGGCGGGCCTGGACCAGGACGGGATCGTGGCCCTGTTCACCAACGTGCTGCGGGATTTTTACAGCCGCGTAGGCCGCGCCGGGCAGGTCGGCCGCAGCGGGCAGGCCGGCCGCGCCGGCCGCGCCGGCGACACGGGCAAGGCCGATAGCGGCAAATCGGAGGGCGTCGCATGAACGTCATCGAGACCGACGGTCTCAGCAAGGCCTACGGCCGGTCCTGGGCCCTAATCGACTGCACGCTGCGCATACCGGAAGGGTGCCTGACCGCCCTCGTTGGCCCGAACGGCGCGGGGAAGTCCACCCTCATGAACATGGTCGCGGGCCTCGCCGTCCCGACAGCCGGGGACGTGACCGTGCTCGGGGACTGTCCCGCCGGGGCGCCCAGGGCGCTGAACAGCGTCGCGTTCGTCGCCCAGGACGCGCCGGTGTACAAGAACCTGTCGGTCCGGGACATGATCCACCTGACCAGGAACCTGAACAACCGGTTCGACAGCGCCTACGCGACCGGCCGGCTGAACGAGCTCGGCATCCCGCTGGGGCGCAAGTCGGGCAAGCTGTCCGGCGGCCAGCAGTCGCAGCTCGCCCTCACGCTCGCGCTGGCGCGCAAGCCGCGGCTCCTCATCCTCGACGAGCCCCTCGCCGCGCTCGACCCGCTCGCCCGCCAGGACTTCATGGCCACCGTCATGACCGCGATGACCGACGACGGCGTGTCGGTGCTGCTGTCCTCGCACGCGGTCGCCGACCTGGAGCGGTATACGGACTACCTCGTCGTGCTGTCGGGCGGCCGCCTGCAGGCGGTGGGCGAGACCGACGACCTGATCGCCGAGCACCGCCTGCTGACCGGCCCGGCCGATGAGGCCGATCGCATCGCGGAGCTGTTCACGGTCGTGGAGATGCGGCGCGCCGCTGCCCAGGCCCACCTGATGGTGCGGACCAGCGGCCCGGACGAGGCGGTGCCGCCGGGCTGGGAGACCCACGCGATTACGGTCGAGGAGCTGGTGCTGTCTTACCTCCGGGCTCAGCGAAACCCCTTTTCCCCGCGGCGATCCCCGGTGACTCGATAATGACTCCGCTGACGCTGCCCGCCCAGCCGGAAACGGAGAGAGCGGGCGATCCCCGCCCCGTGCCGTGGACGCGCATGGCCTGGGTCACCTGGCGGCAGCACCGGGCCGCGTTCATCAGCCTGCCGGTTGTCATCGGGGTGCTGTCCGTGTTCCTCGTGGTCGCGGGCGTGCGAGTGCACAGCCACTACGCGACCCTGCTCATCGTGCCGGCGCACTCGGCGTACTGGCAGGAGCTGACCAGTGAGTTCAACAGCGAGGACTGGACCATGGGGTTCACCCTCCTGCTGTTCATGCAGCTAGTGCCCGTGCTCATCGGGGCGTTCGCGGGCGCGCCGCTGCTCGCGCGGGATCTGGAGACGGGCACCTTCCGGTACGCGTGGACCCAGGGCCTGAGCCGGGAGCGGTGGGCGATCGTCAAGCTCGCGGCGCTCGGGCTCTTCACCGTTGTCGTGGCCGCGGCGTTCAGCGTGGTGTTCGCCTGGTTCTTCCGGCCGTTCATCCCGCAGGAACACCTGAGCCTGCTGAACTCGAACGTGTTCGGCACGCGCGGCGTCGTGTTCGCGGCCTGGACGCTCACGGCGTTCATGATCGCGGCGTTCGGCGGCATGCTGTTGCGCCAGGTCATCCCGGCGATGGCCGTCACCATCGGGGCCTACGCGCTGCTGCAGCTTTTGGCCTGGGGGGTCCTGCGCCCGGGATATCAGGGCGCTGGGTTCTGGCCAGCGCAGTTCATCGAGGGCGGCTGGCTGCTTGCCCTGTCCGTCCTGCTCGCCACGGGGACCGTGTGGCTGGTCCGCCACCGCGCGGCCTTATCCCAGGAGACTTCCATGACCGTCCACCCACTGCCCGCCCGTCCCGCCCGTCCCGCGCATCCCGGCCAGCCGGACGCCGACGCCCCGATCAGGCCTGTGCCGTGGCGGCGGCTGCTTTGGGTGGCGTGGCGCCAGCACCGGGCCGCCCTCGTCAGCGTGACCGCCGTGCTCGGCGTCGCGGCCTTGTACCTGGTCCTCATGGGCCTGAAGATTCACCGGGACTTCAACGCCCTGACGGCCTGCCACCCGGCGACCTCTGACGTCTGCAACGGGCTGGCCAACGTGTTCACGGGCGTGGACTGGCGTGTTTCCAACGGCACGCTGATCCTGACGAACCTCGCACCGGTGCTGTTGGGGGCGTTCGCGGGCGCGCCGCTGCTCGCCAGGGACCTGGAGACCGGCACGTTCCGCTACCTGTGGACGCAGGGGGCGGGCCGGGTGCGGTCGACGGTCGCCCGGCTGGTCCTGGTCGGGATCTTCCTGCTCGTGCTGACGGCGATCGTAGGCGAGCTATTCGGCTGGTTCTTCGGCCCGGCCCTGGCGAACGCGAGCGGGAGCGGCATGACAGTGCTGACCGAGAGCGTGTTCCATTCGCGCGGTTTCGTGTTGCCCGCCTGGACGCTGGCCACGTTCGCCATCGGCGCGTTCTGCGGCATGCTGTTCCGCCACACCATCCCGGCCATGGCGGTGACAATGGGCGCCTATGCCGTCCTGTACGTCCTGACGTGGTTGTACTTCATGCGGTGGTACCCGGTATCGCTGGTCACGTCCAACCCGCAGGTGGCCCAGGCGAGCGGAAGTGGCCCGGCCAACATCCCGAGCACCAATTCGCTGATCCTGGGCAGCTGGAAGACCGGGTCGACCGTGTGGTGGCGCTACATCCCGGTCACCCGGTTCTGGCCGATGCAAATCGTCGAGGCTAGCTGGCTGCTCGTCCTCTCGGTCCTGCTGATCGCCGCGACCGTGTGGCTGGCCCGCCGCCGCGCGGCGTGACCGGTGGCCGGGTCCGCGGCCCGATGAGCCCTCCCGCGGCCCCGGACGCGGGAGGGCTCAGGCCTCAGGCGTTCCCCCGCGAGACCGCGTCGTCCTTCAGCATGTTGATCGACGGGTTCGAGCAGGTGGCCTCCTTGAACGAGAGGTCGTAGTACACGGTCTGATTCGGCGGGTAGATCCGCAGGTAGGAGCTCGTCGCCGGGTCGCACTTCCCGCTCGGGTAGACGCCGGGGTCCGTCACGCCGACAGACGTGTTCGCCGTAGCGCCCGGGGTCAGCGTGATCACCGTGGGGGTCACGGCCGCGTCCCGCGTGCCCGCCGCCCCGATCTGGGCGCCGGACGCGTTCCGCAGTGAGACGCCCGGGTAGCCGTACAGCGTGCAGGACGCCTTGGAAACGTTCGTGAAGTCAACCACTGAGTAGAACGTGCCGGCCGCGCCGCCGCCGTAGTTGCCCGTCGTGATGCGCAAGTCGCTGGTCGAACACGCCCCGCTGGTCGCATCCACGGTTCCGGAAGAGCCGGAAGAGCCGGAAGAGCCGGTCGTCCCGGAGGAGCCGGAGCCCGAAGACACCGAACCCGAAGACCCGGAGCCCGCCGACGCCGAGCCGCCGTTCGCGGCCACCGTCGAGGTGGCACCTCCCGACGCCGCCGGCGATCCGGTCGCCGCTGATCCCGTGGCCGCTGATCCCGTGGCCGCTGATCCGGTCCCCGCCGAACTCGAGCCGAGCGAGCTGCACCCGGCGGTAAGCAGCGCCGCGACCGCGAGCGTCGAGCCTGCCAGTGCGGCCTGTCGAGTACGAGCAGTGAGTGTCATGTCCGTCGAATCCTCTCTTAGCGTCGATGCACCCACTAAGACGGACTTAGCCGTGTGGCGGTTGTGATTGATTGCGGGGAAATTCGGCGGGAGATGACGTTGTTGACATGCAGCCAGGTGGCTGCCCACGGTGGAGTAATGCCTTGAACGGCTCTACGGGGCACTCGCCGAGGGCGGGCAGGAACTAATGCCGACACCGACGCCGACGCGTAACCGCACGCTCAGCACTCGATGACGTTGACAGCGAGTCCGCCGCGCGCCGTCTCCTTGTACTTGGTCTTCATGTCCGCGCCGGTGTCGCGCATCGTCCTGATCACCGCGTCCAGGCTCACGACGTGAGTGCCGGTGCCCCGCAGCGCGATCCGGGCGGCGTTGATGGCCTGGACGGCGGCCATCGCATTTCGCTCGATGCAGGGCACTTGGACGAGTCCCCCCACAGGATCGCAGGTCAGGCCGAGGTTGTGCTCCATCCCGATCTCCGCGGCGTTCTCGACCTGCTCGGGGGTTCCGCCGAGCACTTCGCACAGCGCGCCCGCCGCCATCGAGCAGGCCGATCCGACCTCGCCCTGGCACCCGACCTCGGCGCCGGAGATCGACGCGTTCTGCTTGTACAGCGTGCCGATCGCGCCCGCGGTCAGCAGGAAGCGCACCACGCCGTCGTCGGACGCCCCCGGGCAGAAGCGCGCGTAGTAGTGCAGGACCGCGGGGATCACGCCCGCCGCCCCGTTCGTCGGCGCGGTCACCACCCGCCCGCCGCCCGCGTTCTCCTCGTTGACGGCGATTGCGAACAGGTTCACCCAGTCCATGGCCCGCAGCGGATCGGCCGGACCGGCCTCTTCGGTCAGCCGCCGGTACAGTTCCGGCGCGCGCCGCGGCACCTTCAGCCCGCCCGGCAGGATGCCGGCCGTGTCGCATCCGCTGTCCACGCACTGGCGCATGACCGCCCAGATGCGCAGCAGGCTGGACCGCACCTCCGCGGCCGGGCGCCGGCTGACCTCGTTGGCGAGCATTACGCCACTTACCGGCAGTCCGGTTTCCGCGCACCGGGTCATCACGTCAGCCGCCGACGTGAATGGGTACGGTTCTCGCCAGCCGCCGGTCACGGCGTCCCCTATCCGCACCTCCTGGGCTCCTGCCTCGGGCTCGTCGACGACGAAGCCGCCGCCGACTGAGTAGCAGGTGCGGCTCCGCAGCAGCCCGGAGGCCTGGTCGTAGGCGGAGAACCGCATCCCGTTCGGGTGGTAGGGCAGTGACTGGCGCCGGTTCAGGACGAGATCGGCCTCCGCCAGCGTCACTTCGCGTTCCCCGAGCAGGCGGACGGTCCCGCGGGCACGCACCTTCGCGACCCGCGCCTCGATGCCGGCGGTGTCGACCGTCTCCGGGGCTTCGCCCAGCAGTCCGAGGATGACGGCCCGGTCGCTGCCGTGCCCGCGTCCGGTCGCGCCGAGCGACCCGAACAACTCGACTCGGACACGGGCGACACGGGGGAGCAGTCCGTCGTCGGCGAGGCCGCGCGCGAACGTCAGGGCCGCGCGCATGGGACCCACGGTATGCGAGCTAGACGGTCCGATGCCGATAGAGAACAGGTCGAAGACGCTGATCGTCATGCCCGCCGTCCGTTCGCTGACACGGTTCGCCATCATCGGAGGTTCCCTTCTCGCGAGTCCGCGGACTCGGTGCCGGTTGCCTCCCCGCTCTGTCATTGGGGCCTGAGAGCTTCGCCATCGGCGGATGGCTTGCACCGTGGGCGCGCGGCCGGGCCGCGACTTTCCAGAGTTGCCTCGCCACCGCGGTATCTGGGCCTGAGAGTTTCTCGGGGAGAATTGCTCCGTCGGCGCTTGGCGGACGTGCTCGCCAGGGCTCTCCCGCGGCGGTTCTGACGGCGATATGCAGATGTCTCGCACAACCTACAACCTGGGCTGGCCGTGCGTCCAGGCTGCTGACGTGCGACGCTTTGTCGCGTGAAAGACTCGCCCGTGACCGGCGGCGCGCGGCTCACGACGCGCTTGCGACTCGAGCCGGCCAGCCTCGCCAATGCCCGTGACCTGCGGCTTGTGCACAGCGACGACGAGGTGTGGCGCTGGTACGGCGACGAGCGGCCGGACGCCGGGGAGATCGACCGGTGGGCGGAGTTCATGGGCGAGTCGTGGCGGCTGCATGGTGTCCACAAGTGGATCGCCTACGACCGCGTGCGCGGCGAGGTCGTCGGCCGCGGGGGACTCTCGCGCACGCCGGTCGACGACGACTGGGGCCAGATCTACGCGTTCCTCCCGGACGAGCCGTGGGCACGCGCGGAGTACGAGACGCGCCAGCCGTTCGCCGCGCACGCCGACTGGCTGGAGATCGGCTGGGCGCTGCGGCGAGAGTTCTGGGGGCACGGCTACGCGTCCGAGATCGGCCACGCCGGGCTGGCGTTCGCGTTCGAGATCCTCGGGGTGCGGGCCGTGGTGTCCTGCACGATCCGGCACAACGCGCGCTCGCGGGCCGTGATGGAACGCATCGGCATGCGGTACGCGGGTGAAATCCGCAGCCGGGGCCTGGTCGAAGGAGTCGCCGGAGAACGGGACGACGCCCCGTATGCGGTGTGCGTCCTGCTGCGCGAGGACTGGAGTCGTTCGGCGGACGGGGCGCCGCTTACCAGGAGCCGCGGTGCTCGTTGACGCGGGCGATGACGGGCAGGCAGACGATGAGCAGGAGGGCGAAGGCGACGAAGACCTTGGCCTGAAGGGCACCGGGTGAGGCCGCCTGGGCGATGATCGTGGTGGTGATCGAGACGGCGGCGATCTGCCCGACCTGGCGGCCGGTGGAGCGCAGCGCCGCGATGGCCGCGGACTGGTCCGGCGCCAGCTGCAGGCCGGCGTTGCGGCTGGCGGGGGAGGAGAAGCCGGTGCCGAGGCCGATCACGCACGCGGCCATGGCGAGCCAGACATACGGCGTGATCCCGGCGGGGCGGAAGGCGAGGCCGGCGATGCCGATCGCCGTGCAGACCGAGCCGACGTACAGCGGCATGCGGTAGCCCGTGCGCCGCAGGCCCATGGAGGCCAGGCTCGCCAGCACGATGACCGCGACGCCTTCGGCGGTGAGCAGGGTGCCCGAGCCGAGCGCGCTGATGTGGTAGCGGTTGACCGCGTAGAGCGGGACGAGCGCGAGCATTCCGGCCACCGCGCCGCCGTAGAGGATGTTGATCACGTTGACCGCCCCGAATCCGCGTCCGGCGATGAGGCGCGGCGCGATGAACGGGTCGGCGGCACGGCGGATGTGCCGGCCGAACACGGCCAGGGCGAGCAGCCCGACGATCACGGGAACGATGAACAGCGCCGACGCGGCGTTGGCGCCGGCTTCGCCGAGGTAGCTGATGCCGAGCATCAGCGCCAGGACGCCCACGCCGAGCAGCACCATGCCGGTCACGTCCACCGGGCGGCGCTTCTGGCGGTCCGCTTCCTGGTCGCGGGGCACGTAACGCAGGCAGAAGATGATCAGCAGGATCCCGATCGGCACGTTGACGAAGAAGATGCCGCGCCAGGTCCAGTAGGAGACGAACAGGCCACCGAAGATCGGCCCGATCATCGAGCCGACGGGGAAGATGCTGCCGAAGAGCCCGACGGCCTTGTCGCGGGCCTCGCCGAAGTTCTCGGTGATGATCCCGGTCGCCGACGGCGTGAAGCCCGCGCCGCCCGCCGCCTGAACCGCCCGCAGCGCGATCAGGAGGTAGATGTTGTTCGCGAGCCCGCAGCACAGGGAGGAGCCGGCGAACACCACCACCGAGGCGAGGAAGAACCGCCGCCGGCCGAACTGGCCGCTGAGCTTGCCGGCCAGTGAGAGCGCGAGGACCAGGCCGACCGAGTAAGCGGTGATGACCCAGCTAGTCCAGTTGATGGACGCGTTGAGGCCGTGTTGGATCGAGTGGAGCGCGGTGGCTACGATGGTGCCGTCCAGCGAGCTCATGAGCAAGGCCATCGCGACGACCGCGAAGATCGCGACGCGGTGCGGGGATGGGGCGGGGGCCCGGGATACCTGAGGGCTGGCGGTCACTGTGGCATGGCCCCTTCCGATCGGCCGGACCGGAGCGCAGCCGGAGGGGAGCGGGAAGGATAAACACCAGTTCGCTCACCCGCTCGTTTCGATCCGTAGCTCTCTGTATAAATCTGATGATATCATTGGGCCAAACATTAGACCGATAGGCACCTAGCCGGTCGATTCGGACGACCCGGCCGCGAAGCTAAGACCCGGAGCCGCGAAGTAAGGCCCGGGCGGCGACCTGAAGGCTAGCGGATGACCGGCGACGCCCGTCCGGACAGGTAATCGTTCACCCGGATGCGCATTGACCGGTCCACGGTCAGCCCGGCCGGGGAAGACGCGGGGACCCCGCTCCGGTACCCAGTCGGCCCCCGGTACCCAGTCGGCCCCCGGCCAGGTGCCCGTGCGGCCGCGCCGCTGCCGAGGCGCGGCCGCGGCCCGGCGGCCGCGCCGCTGCCGAGAGTCTAGGGCTGGCCGGCCTCGTCGAGGGTGGCGGCCCAGGTGGCGAGGAGCTTGAGGGCGTCGTCGCTGGGACTGCCCGGCTCGGCGGTGTAGGCGGAGATGCGCAGGCCGCTGTCGGCGGCGAGATCCAGGGCCTCGAAGGTGAGGGTGAGATCGCCGACGGCGGGATGGTGGAGCAGCTTGGTGCCGGTGCGGTGGAAGCGGACGTTGTGGGCGGCCCACCAGGTGCGGAACTGCTCGCTGCGGGTCGACAGCTCGCCGATGAGGTTCGACAGGCCCTTGTCGTGCGGATTATGGCCGGCCTCGGTGCGCAGCATGGCCACGACATCCTGGGCCTGGCGCTCCCAGTCGCGGTAGAAGGAGGGCCCGGCCGGGTCCAGGAACAGGAAGCGGGCGCTGTTGGCGGGCTGGGCGGCGCTGGTGAGGATCGGCGAGAACAGGGCCGTGCCGAGCTGGTTGGCCGCCAGGATGTCCAGGTGCGCGTTCCGCACGTAGGCCGGCGTGGTGGTCATCGAGTCGAGGATGCGCCGCACGCTCGGGCGGATCTGATGCGCGGCGGAACGACGGGGGCTGCGCGGCGTAGCCGGTGCGCCGGCGGCGCGGGCGAGGTCGAACAGGTGGGCGCGCTCGGCCTCGTCGAGCTGGAGCGCGCGGGCGATGCCCTCCAGGACGCTTGGCGACGCGCCCGGCGCGCGGCCGCGTTCGAGCCGCACGTAGTAGTCGATGCTGACCCCGGCCAGGAGCGCCACCTCCTCGCGGCGCAGCCCGGCTACGCGGCGGTTGCCGCCGTAGGCGGGCAGCCCGGCCTGCTCCGGCGTGATCCGGGCACGGCGGGTGACCAGGAAGTCGCGGATCTCGTTCCCGTTGTCCATACTCCCAGGCTACGAGGCTTTACCTCCGCCCTGGTCACGTGTGAGCGAATGTCGACCGGGGTATCGCCCGCGCGGTTAGCGGAAGTCATCGCGGGATGCGCCGCGGCCCGAGTCGCCACGGGCCGGAAAGTACTTGGTGTGGCAGCCGGTGGCTTTTGCCGCTACTAAACCGGTTCAGAGCGACGCTCTGCCACACCAAGATGTTGGTCTTGGTCGCCGCGGGGAGACAGGGCCGGGGGAGACGGGGTCGGCAAACGCCCATGCGCTCCAGTGAAATGGGTAAGAAAAGGTGACGAGAGGGTTGCCGGGCGGTGAACACGGGGCCGTCGGGGGTGGTTACGGGAGGCGAACGTGCCCAGGAGAGTCTTCGGGTTGATAGAACCGCATGTCCCGGAGGCCAGCGACGGCATCCTGATGTCGGCCGGGATCTGCGAGGGGTTCGCCGGGGCCGGGGTCAGCTCGGGCGTGCTGCTGTTCGCCGGGTTCGCTGGCGTCGTCGCGGGCACGCTGGCCATGGGCGCCGTCGAATACTCCAAGCTGCGGGCCGAGCACGACCGGCAGGCAGCCCAGCTCGCCGCCGAACGGCTACTACTCGATACCGCGCCTGACGAGGAGCTCGATGAGCTCACTGAGCTTTACGTGTCACGTGGCCTTTCCGCCGGCCTGGCCCGGCAAGTCGCCATCGAGCTGACCGCTCACGACGCGCTGGCGGCCCATGCCGAGGCGGAGTACGGGATCACGTCCGGCTCCCTCGCCGCTCCGCTCCGGGACGCGCTCGCGGTAAGCGCCGCCTTCGCGGCCGGGGCCGTGCTGCCGGTGCTGGCAGTCGTGCTGATCCCCGGGCCGTCCAGGGCGCCCGTGACCTTTGTGATCGTGCTGGCGGCGCTCGCGCTGACGGGCTGGGTGTCCGCGCGGATCTCGCACACCCGCTCAACGATCCCGATGATTCGCACGGCGAGTATCGGCGGACTGTCGATGCTGATCACCTATTTCGCCGGACGGCTTTTCTACCCGTAGCGGCATCGACGGATTGTGAGACATCAGCCATGACGCGAACATCTATGACGCAGTCCGGTTCGACAGGGCCTGCCCGGCCGCCCGCCGCGATCCACGACCTGCCCGCGACGAGCAACGAGCGCCGGATGGCCGGCCGGGCCGCGCGAAAGCGGGTGGGCCGGCGCACGCTCGGCAACTGGACCGAGGACGATCGCGGGCACGACGCGCTGACGACGATCCTGGCGCAGAACGAGATCAGGGTTCCCGAACTGGTCCCGATCCGCCACCACCGCATGGCGCTGTCGCCGTGGAACTATTACCGTGGCGCCGCCGCCGTGATGGCCGCCGACCTGGGATCCCAGCCGAACAGCGGACTGACGGTGCAGCTGGGCGGGGACGCGCACGTGCTCAACTTCGGCTTGTGGGCCACACCGGAACGCAACCTGGCGTTTGATCTGCGTGACTTCGACGAGACCTTGCCCGGACCATTCGAGTGGGACGTGATGCGGTTCGCGGCGAGTCTTGTCGTGGCGGCGCGCCAGGACGGGGCCGGGATGGCGACGGCCGACGCCGCGGTCGCCGCCGGGGTGGAGGCATACCGCGAGCGGATGCGCCATTATCGCACCGTGCCCGAACTGGACATCTGGTACGACGCCACGCACGCCGACCGGCTGGTCCGGTACTTCGAGCCGGCCGACCGCGGCCGGGTCTCGGTCTACATCGACCGGAAGCGCAAGCGGCGGGTCAGCCGGTGGGCGTTCACCAAGCTCACCGAGATGGTGGACGGACGACCGCGGATCACCGAGGAGCCGCCGGTCCGGGTCGCGCTCAGCGACGACGAGCAGGACGGGATCGCCGACGAACTGCTCGCCGGGTACCGGGAAACGCTCCAGGAAGACCGGCGGAGCCTATTCGACCGGTTCACGCTGGTCGACGTCGTCCGCCAGGTCGTGGGGGTCGGCAGCGTCGGCATGCGGGTGTACCTGGTGCTTCTTGAGGGCCGTACGGGCGCCGACCCACTGTTCTTGCAGCTCAAGCAGGCGGGGCCCGCGGTCTATGAGGCGCAGACGAGGGCGAGCGCTTGCACCAGCCACGGCGAGCGGGTGATCGCGGGGAAGCGGATGGTGCAGACCGCCACGGATATCTTCGTCGGCTGGGGCTCGCTGCAGGGCAACGACTACTACGTGCGGCAGTTCCGGGACATGAAGATCATCCCGAGCACCGAGCTGATCGCGCCCCGGCTTGTCGAGTTCGCGACCGCGTGCGGTGCCACCCTCGCCCGGGCGCATGCGCGGACGGGCGACCCGGAGGCCATCGACAGCTACATGGGGAAGGGACCCAAGTTCACCGCGGCGATGGGCGAGTTCGCCCGTCGGTATGCCGACCAGAACGAGCGCGACCACGCACAACTCGTCGCCGCTATCGACTCCGGCAAGGTGGAGAGTCACCCCGGCTAACGGTGTTCGCCCGCCGGAACCGGGGCCGGGGCCGGGCCTGGGGACTGGCGGCCGGCACCGGCGCTAGGCGTAAGGCGCCGATCACCTTTCATCCTGGCCGGGTGAGGCTGGGGGCGCCGCGGGCGTGTGATGATCCAGGCCTGATCAGCTGCCGTCCTTATGCCAGGGACATGACGCCAAGGGGACAACATGCCGCTCGCCAGTTCCTACTCTTATCCGGTTCTCGGGGCATTCTGGACGGTCCTCGAGGTCTTCTTGTGGGTCCTGTGGATCTGGGTGCTCATCTACGTCTTCATCGACATCTTCCGCAGTCACGATCTGTCCGGCTGGGCCAAGGCGCTGTGGTTCGTGTTCGTGCTGTTCCTGCCGCTGATCGGGGTGCTGGTGTACCTGATCGCCCGCGGCGGCGAGATGCACGAGCGGGCCATGCAGACGGCCCGCCAGCAGGACCGCGACTTGCGCGACTACGTCCGGGATGCCGCCGGCGGCCCGAGCACGGCCGACGAGCTGACCAAGCTGGCCGACCTGCGCGACCACGGGGTCATCACGTCTGAGGAGTTCGAACGCCAGAAGGCCAAGGTCCTGGCCGCCTGAGCGGCACACGGCCCCTGGCCGAGCGGATCGACGAGGAGAAATCGCATCCGCTGGCCTGGAAGGCCGTGGTCAAGCGCGCCGCGATGGCCCTCGCGGCCGGTGTCGCCATCTACCTGGTGTTCCCGGCGATCACCGAAGTGCTCGCCTCCTGGCCGCGCCTGTCGACCCTGAACCCATGGTGGCTGTTCGCCGCGATCGGCGCCGAGGCCGCCCACTTCGTCTGCACGTTCGCGCTGCAGCGCCTGGCGCTGAAGACCAAGGTGTGGTTCCCGGTTGTCACGTCGCAACTGGCGGGCAACGCGGTCACGCTGATCATGCCGGGCGGGGCGGCGGTCGGGGCCGCGGTCCAGTTCCGGATGCTGGCGGCGAGCGGGATGGACACGACCGAGACCGTGGGCGGCCTGGCCGGGTTCTCGCTCCTCGGCGTGGGCGGCCTGCTGGCGCTCCCGGTCTTTGCCCTCCCGGTCATCCTGCTGGGCGCGCCCACCGACCGCGGGCTGGAGCACGCGGCGTTCCTGGGGGCGGCGGGATTCGTGGTGTTCGCCGCGTTCGGCGCGGTCGTCCTGGCCTATGACCCGCCGCTGCGCTGGACGGGCCGGGTCGTGCAGCGCGTCATGAACCTGGTCCGGCGGAACCGGCCCCCGCTCGAGCGGCTGGACGAAACCCTGCTCGCGCAGCGCGACAACATCCGGGCCGAGCTTGGCAGGCAGTGGTGGCAGGCGGTGCTGCTGTCCGCCGGCCGGCTGGCCTTCGACTACCTGTGCCTGCTGCTGGCGCTGCGGGCGACTGGCAGCCACCCGCGGCCCTCACTGGTCCTGGTGGCGTACGCGGTGGCCGGCATCATCGGCATGATCCCCATCACGCCGGGGGGTCTCGGTATCGTCGAGGCGAGCCTGACCGGGCTGCTGGTGCTGGCCGAGGTGAACTCGAGCCAGGCTGTCCTCGCCACGCTCACCTACCGAATCGCCTCCTATTGGGTGCCGTTGCTCGCCGGGCCGATCGCCTACGGACTGTTCCGGCTCCGGGCCCGGCGACGAGGCTGATCGCAGATTCCACCCGCCGTGGATGATGACAGATGCCGGCTGACGGTGTATGGGATCGGCGCGTGGAACCCCATCCTCAGAAGGTGATGTCACGCGGTCCGCGTCCGCACACCATGGGAAGGTGAACCCTGACGGCTCGCTCGGCGTCGGCCCGCCATCCGGGATGCGCCCCCACCAGGCGCCGGCCGACGAGGCAGCGGTAGCGGTCGGCCCGCCGACGGGGAGCGGGCCGGCCGCTACGCCCGGGGCGGACCTCCGCACGCGCCCAGGCGTGCTGCGCAGCTGGCGTTCGGCCGTGTTCGCCCCGGTGGGGGACGGCCAGCGGCGCCGGCGCGGCAGCGACGGGGTCCGCCTGGCCTGCGCGATCGTCGCGCTCATCTGCTGCCTGCTGATCATCCGCTACAACTCGCGCATCGACCGGGCCATCACGCAGGTCATCCATCCGCCGCCGTGGAGCATCACATGGCTGGTGACGGTGGTCTACGAGGTCGGCTCGCTGGGCGTGCTCAGCGCGCTGGCGGCGCTGGCGCTAGTCGCGCGCCGCTGGGTGGTCGCGCGGGATATCGCGCTGAGCGCCGGCGGCGCCGCCGCGGTGAGCGGGATCGTCATCGCGCTGCTGGGCGGCCACGGCGGGCGGCCCGGGGGGGTGGTGTTCGGGGGATTTGACCTGAGTTTCCCCGTGCTGCAGATCGCACTGTTCATGGCGGTCGCCACGGTGACGCTGCCGTACCTGGCACGGGGCGTGCAGCGCCTCATCGAGATCTTCATCGTGCTGGTCGCGCTGGCCACTGCCGTCGGGGGTCACGGGCTGCCGCTTAATGTCGGGGGCAGCCTGGCCATCGGGTGGGGCGCGGCGGTGACGGTCCGGCTGATCTTCGGTTCGCCACTCGGCCTGCCGTCGGCCGGTGACGTGCGACTGCTGCTGCAAGAGCTGGGCGTCGGCGCCAGCGGCGTCCGCCCGCTGAGCCGGCAGGTCTGGGGCGTGGCGAGATACGAGGCGACCGAGACCGGCGGGACTGACCTGCACGGGGAGACGGGTCAGCCGGGCCCGCGGCTCGGCGTCGAGGTCTACGGCCGGGACGCGGCCGACGCCAAGCTCCTCACCAAGGCGGGCCGGTTCCTGCTGTACCGGGATTCCGGGCCGACCTTCACGATTACCCGGCTGCAGCAAGTCGAGCACGAGGCTTACCTGACCTTGCGGGCCGGGCATGCGGGTGCCAGCGTGGCCGAGCTCGTCGAGGCGGGAACCGCGGGTCCGGCCAAGGACGCGCTGCTGGTCTGCCGCCTGCCCGCCGGGCCGGCGCTCGCCGATGCCGACGCCGCCGACGTGAGTGACGCCGCTCTCGATGACCTGTACCGTCAGCTGCTGGCACTGCGTCGGGCGCGGATCGCCCACGGCGCCATTAGCGGTGACACGCTGCTGGTCGACGCGGCGGCGCGGACGCTGGTGCTGACGGAGTTCCGCAACGCCTCCTCGGGCGCGTCGCGGGAGCAGCTCGACCGCGACCTGGCCGGCGTGCTGGCCACGACGGCACTGGCCCTTGGCGCCGAGCGGGCGGCCGCCGCCGCGGCGCGGTGCCTGCCAGCGCCGGTCCTCGAAGGCACGCTCCGGCAACTGCACCGGCCGGCGCTCGACCCCGCGCTGCGGAGGGAGATCCGGGGCAAAAAGGCGCTGCTGCCGGATGTCCGCCAGCGCGCCGCCGAGGACGCCTCGATCGAGCTGCCGAAGCTGGTGGAGCCGCGCCGGGTGAGCTGGCCGACCCTGATCATGGTCATCGGAACGCTGATCGGTGGCTGGGCGCTGGTCGGTGTGCTCATCGACGTCTCCCGGTCGTTCGACACCGTGATCGGGGCGGACTGGCTTTGGGTGATCGTGGCGCTCGTCATCGCGCAGCTGGCCTACGTGGCATCGGCCGTGGAGAGCCTCGGCAGCGTGGCCGGGCCGCTGCCCTTCCTGCGGGTGGCGGCCGTCGAGGTCGCCAACACGTTCAGCGCGCTGGCCGGCGGGACGGCGGCGGTGTTCGCCACCCGGGTGCGCTTCTACCAGCGGCAGGGCTACGCCGCGTCGGTGGCGCTGAGCTCGGGCGCGATCATGACCACCGTGTCGTGGATCGCGGTCATTGTGCTGTTCCTGATCTCCCTGCCGTTCGCCTGGGGCTCGATCCACGTCGATACCGGCTCGCACCTGAGCGGGGATTCCAAGCTGGTGTGGGTCATCTTGGGCATCGTGGTGCTGGTCGCGCTGGTGGCGGGCCTGTTGCTGGCGGTGCCGCGGCTCCGCCGGCTGGTGGCCGACAAGGCACGCCCGAAGGCGCGCGACATCCTGGGTAACTTCCGGGAAGTGGCCAGCTCCCCGAAGAAGCTGGTGCAGCTGGGCGGCGGGGCCGTGGCCCGGGAGCTGCTGATAGCGATGACGCTGTCGGTGTCGCTGCGGGCCTTCGATGATCATCTAGGGCTGCCGGTGCTGCTGGTGATCATCCGGCTGGCCGCGATGGTCGGCGGCGCCTCGCCGTCGCCGGGCGGCATGGGCGTGGTCGAGGCGGGCCTGATCCTCGGCCTCACCGCGACCGGAGTGTCGGAAGCCGACGCGACCGCCGCGGTCTTCATCCAGCGGCTGTTCACCTCCTACCTGCCGCCCGTCTGGGGCTGGTTCACGCTCGTCTGGCTCCGAAAACGGGACTACCTCTGACCGCTCGCGCCCGCGGCGCGCACCCTCCGTCCGATACGCTTTCCCCGCTTAGCGTACGAACTGGACGGAAGGTCGCATGTTCGAAACCAGGAGAGTGACGCCGGCCGCAGTGGCCATGCTGGCCTGCGGGTTCGCGGCCATGCTCGCGCTCGCCGCGTGCTCCTCCGGCAGCTCCAGCTCGTCGGCCGCCAGTTCGTCGACGGCTGGTTCGCCGGGCGGGACGGCCAGCGCGTCGCCATCCGCTTCGGGGCCGTCCTGGGCGAGCGCGCTCGGGCCCGGCGTCACCGTGCAGGCCCCGGCACCCGCGACCCCCGGCAATGACTCTCCCGCCGAGGCGATGGCCGGCTACGCCAAGGCCATCTCCGGCACGAAGTTCCAGGCGGTGTGCCCGTACCAGCCGCCATCTGGACGATCGAATTGCCTAAGCGAGGCCAAGGCCATCGACCTGGATAGGCCGTACCACTCGAAGGTTCCGTACACGAAGAACTTCGGGGTCGGGTATGTCGCCATCGACGGTTCGAAGGCCGTCGTCGGGACGACCGGCACCTACTGCCAGCCCGGCGCGTCCCCCTTGTGCCTCACGAACGACGACCCGGCCGCGATCTTCGCCAGCGGCAAGTCGTTCGCCTCGCTTTACAAGATGGCGATCGCGGGGACCGACTCTCCTCCAGGCAAGAACTCCTACACGCTCTATCCCTGCGTCGAGCTCGGCGGAAAGTGGTACGTCGACCTGAGCGTCGGGTAATAAGGACCGTGTTTTCCTCGTGAGGAGGAACCAGGTTGGTATCCAGCACCGGGCCGGGAGTGCTGCATGCCGAGTTGTCCGCGGGCTGGACGGCGGACGCGGCGGTGGCGCTGGTCCTGTTCCACGGCTTCGGGGCGAACGAGCTGGATCTGTCCCCGGGCCACCGATGCCGCTTGGCAGTGGATTGACGCTCACCTGGCCCCGGACGCGAAGGTGGCGACGGTCGGGTTCTCCCAGGGCGGGCTCATGGCGACCATCGGCGACCAGGAAATTGCCGACGTCCGTGCTTTCCTCGACGAGCGGATCGCGGGTATAGCGCGCTGACGTGCGGACGGGTGCGGCGGCCCGATCCCCGGAATAGTTCGCCCGAACGCGGCGGTTGTGGGCTGCGTGAGTAACGAGACGGCGCCGCCGAATCCGGCGCGCATTGGCGCGGTGTTTCCCCAGACAGAACTCGGTCATGACACGGCGGCGATCCGCACGTGGGCACAGGAGGTAGAGCGCGCGGGCTACCGGCACGCGCTGGTCTACGACCACGTGGTGGGCGCCGACCCGGAGGTGCACGCCCCGTGGACCGGGCCGTATAACGTGCGGACGACGTTCCGCGAGCCGTTTGTCCTGTTCGGGTATCTCGCCGCGCTGACCTCGCTGGAGCTGGTCACCGGCGTGATCATCCTGCCGCAGCGGCAGACGGTGCTGGTGGCGAAGCAGGCGGCCGAGGTCGACCTGCTGACCGGCGGACGGTTCCGGCTGGGCGTCGGGATCGGCTGGAATCAGGTCGAGTACCAGGCGCTCGGGACGTCGTTCACGAACCGGGGGCGGCGCAGCGAGGAGCAGATCGCGCTGCTGCGGCGGCTGTTCACCGAGCCGAGCGTGACGTTCGAGGGCAAGTACGAGCAGGTCGTGGGCGCGGGGATCAACCCGCTGCCGCGGCAGCGCCCGGTGCCGATCTGGATCGGCGGCTCGTCCCCGCGCGCGTACGAGCGCATCGGCCGGCTGGCGGACGGGTGGTTCCCGCAGGTCGCGCCGGGGCCCGAGCTGGACGACGCGCGCGGCATCGTGGCGCGGGCGGCGCGGGAGGCCGGCCGCGACCCGGGTGCGCTGGGGCTGGAGGGCAGGGTGCAGTACGCGGGGGATGCGGATGCCGCCGCGGCGAAGGTCCGGGAATGGCAGGCCGCTGGCGCGACGCACGTCTCGGTCAACACGATGGGCGCCGGGCTGTCGACGGTGGACGAGCACCTGAAGGCGCTCGGCGGGATCGCGGCCGCGCTTCGCCTGGCCTGAATCCTCATCCATCACGTCGCAGGCCCGCGCGCGGCGTAGCCGAGCGAGAGCCCTGGAGCCCGACGACATCCCAGTCGGAATCACGACCATCGTGCTTGGTGCGCCCTACCTGCTTTTTCTTCTCTTCCAGACCGAGCGGAACACCGGAGTCGCCTGACCGGCCGGCTGTTCGCGCTTCGCCTGCTTGGCCATACGCCGGGCGCGGCGCATCTGTCCCAGCACCAACGGTGCGAGGAACCACACGACCCACGCGTCGGGTGTCGCGAACAGCAGCGGGATCGACACGCCGAAGCCGATCATCAGGACATAACACTGCCAGGCCAGGCCGTCCGTGACCGTGCGCGGGGCATCCGCCATGTCCCCGCGAGCGGCCATGTGGCGCACCATTCCCAGCATCGCCGCCGATTCCACCACTTGCAGCAGCGCGTAAAAGCCGAAGCGCAACGCCTGGGCGTTCAGGGTCTGCTGCCCGCTGGTGGTCAGCATCTTCGCCGCGAACGGGGTCAGGATGATCATCAGCAGCCAGACGGTGTTGAGTGTCCGCAGTCGCGAGTCGAACGACTTGCTGTACCGGAACAGGTCGTGATGGCTGTCCCAGGCGCCCGCGATCGCCAGGAAGCTGATCATGAAGGCGCCGTAATGGCCGGCGTTGTCCTGGACCGAGGTCCAGAAGGCGGACGCGCTATCACCGTCCGGGACCGGCAGATCGAGGGCCAGCAGCGTGATCGCGATCGCTACGACCGCGTCGGAGAAAGTGGCCAGCCGGTCCACGGCGCGCGATGCGGACTCCCGTTCCCGCGGGGAGTCCCGCTCCGGTGCTGGCTCGTGTCTCCAGACTGGCTCTGGCCGGTCATCCTCTGTGCTCACTCGTCAGTTCCCCGCGATCCCGTCTTTGGCTTCCATCCGTCACATGCAACCACGGATTCCACGTGGGCAACGGCTCACCGGGGTGCGTCGGGCGGCCTGCGGTGCGTTGACCCTGCCCAGAGGGATGAGCTACGCTCAATCAGCCAGGAAAATAATATTCACATATATGTACGCCCCTAGCGACTGCCAGGGGAGGAAGGGCCCGTACGTGCTCAGAAAGCCTCTATCGGGTGTCCTCTTTTTCCCGGTCACGCCGTTCACTCCCCAAGGGTCAGTCGATCTGGACGCTTACCGGCTCCACATCGAGCGGGGGCTGCGCTACCAGCCAGGCGGGATCTTCGCCGCCTGCGGAACCGGCGAGTTCCACGCGCTGAGCCTGCCGGAGTACGGCGACGTCGTGTCGGCGGCCGTGAAGGCCGTCGCCGGCGCGGTCCCGGTGTTCGCCGGGGCGGGCGGTGCGCCGGCGACCATGCATGAACAGGGCCGGCTGGCCGAGGAGGCCGGCGCCGACGGGCTCCTGGTCATGCCGCCCTACCTCGTGCGCTCCCCGGGACAGGGACTGTACGAATACGTCCGCTCTCTCACCGAGAACTGCGGTCTGCCGCTCGTGGTGTACAACCGCGACAACGCCATCCTGGACGTGGACACCGCGGTCCGGGTCGCCCGGCTGCCCGGGGTGATCGGGCTCAAGGACGGGGCGGGCGACATCGACCGCATCGCCCGCATCGTGGTCACCGTCAGGGCCGCCCTGGCCGCGGACGGCGACGCGAAGGCCTTCCAGTTCTTCAACGGGCTGGCGACCGCCGAGGTGACCCAGCGCGCGTATCACGGCATCGGGGTGACGCTCTATTCCTCCGCCGTCTTCGCCTTCGCTCCCGAGGTGTCGATCGCCTTCTGGCGGTCGCTCGAGACCGGTGACCGCGAGTTCGGCGACCGGCTTCTCCAGGAGTTCTTCGCGCCCCTGGCGCAGTTGCGTGACCAGGTTCCCGGGTACGCGGTGTCACTCATCAAGGCCGGGGTACGGCTCTCTGGCCTGGACATGGGCGGCGTGCGCGCCCCGCTGACCGACCCCTCGCCCGCGCACGTCGAGCAGCTCCGGGAGATCTACGAGACCGGGCTCTCGCTGGTGGCCGCGCGGGGAAACGGCACCGGGCACGCCGGGGCGGAGACTGAGGAGGAGATGGCGTGAAGGCGACGATCGAGACCGTCGAGGTTCGGACGTTCCGCACCATCACGTGGACGGCGCAGGATCCCGAAGGTCATCGTCACCCGTCGGGCGAACGGCCCGCCGAGGCGGCCATCGTCACCGTGCGCGACTCGGACGGGGCCGAGGGATACTGCCTGTGCAACGCGGCCGCCCTGCGCAAGCCGGTGCTCGACGCGTTCTTCCGCAAGGCGCTGATCGGCCAGGATCCCTTCATGCGGGAGATGCTGTGGAAGCGGCTGTACCGCATGCAACGCGGCAGCGGCGGGCAGCTCACCGACCGCGCCATCGGGTACGTCGACCAGGCGCTGTGGGATCTCGCGGGGCGCAAGCTGGGCCTGCCGGTATGGAAGCTGCTGGGCGGCGCGCGGGACCGGGTCCCGGCCTACGGCAGCACGATGTGCGGGGACGACGTTGAGGGCGGCCTGCGCACGCCGGAAGACTACGCGGCGTTCGGCGAGTCGCTGATCCGGCAGGGTTACACGGCCATCAAGCTGCACACCTGGATGCCGCCGGTGCCCTTCGCCCCCGATCCGCGGATGGACGCCAAGGCGTGCGCCGCCGTGCGCGAGGCGGTCGGCCCCGACGTCCCGCTAATGCTGGACGCCAACCACTGGTACAGCCGGACGCAGGCGCTGCAGCTGGGCCGGGCGCTCCAGGACCTGGACTACTACTGGTATGAGGAGCCGATGGAGGAGGCTTCCGTCAGCTCCTACCGCTGGCTGGCCGGCCAGCTGGACATTCCCGTGATCGGGCCAGAGAGCGCGCCGGGAAAGATGTACACGCGGGCGGAATGGATCACCTCCGGTGCCTGCGACATCGTCCGGGTCGGCGTGAACGACAGCGGCGGGATCACCGCGGCGATGAAGATCATCCACCTGGCCGAGTCGTTCAACATGGACGCCGAGGTCCACGGGGGAGGGTCGGGCAACCTGGCGGTGCTCGGCGCCATGCAGAACGCCCGGTGGTTCGAGCGCGGGCTGCTCCACCCGCACTTCGACTACGACGCCGTCCCGCCGCACCTCAACTCGGCGATCGACGTGATGGATAGTCAAGGTCAGGTCGCCATGACCGACCGGCCCGGGCTCGGCGACGACTACTGCTGGGAGCACATCGAGCAGTCCGAGGTCGCCCGTTGGTGACCGGCGCGCCAGCCTGCCCGGCCGACGGGCCGGGCTCCCGGCCCGTCCTGATCACCGGCGCCGGCGGCCGGGTGGGACGCCACCTGCGTGACGGCCTGCCCGCCGCCGGCTGTCAGCTGAGGCTGCTGGACCGGTCGCCCATACCGGACGCGGATGACGCGATCGTCGCGGACATCGGCGACCGGGAGGCGCTGGACGCCGCGATGGCGGGCGTGGGCGCGGTGGTGCACCTGGCCTCGGCCGCGAGTTCACAGGCGTCGTTCGCGGACGTCAAGGCGGCCAACCTCGACGGGACCTACGCGGTCATGACGGCGGCGCGCCGCGCTGGGGTGCCCAGGATGGTCTTCGCCAGCAGTAATCACGCCAACGGGTTCGCGCCGGTCTCGGTGCCCGCCCGGCCGGGGGCCGGCGACCGCCCCGATTCGTACTACGGGGCGTCCAAGGTCTTCGGCGAGGCGCTCGGCAGGCTGTACGCCGACCAGTACGGCATGCGCGTGGCGTGCCTGCGGATCGGCTCGTGCCTGCCGCGCCCGGTCAAGCCCCGGACGCTCGCCACCTGGCTGAGCCCCGGCGACCTGGTCCGGCTGGTCAGCGCCTGCCTGACCAGCGAGGAGTTCCGCTACTGCGTCGTCTACGGGATCTCACGGAACACGCGCCGCTGGTGGGACCTGGCCCCGGGCGAGGCCATCGGCTACCACCCGCGGGACGACGCCGAAGCCTACGCCGACGAGGTTCTGGCGCCCTTCGACGGCGCCTGGCCGCTCCCCGATGATTGCCCGCAAGGAGGCGACACCGCCTGGTCAAGGGCTTGACGACCGACCCCTAACTGGCATTTGATATTCAGGTAGCTGGTTTCCGTTCATATATATGAAGATATGGCCCCGCCCCGGAGGGATTGAGGATGAAAGTCACCGCCGTCGAATCGCTAGTCCTCCTGCACCGTTACCACCTCGTGCGGGTCCACACCGACGAGGGAATCACCGGTATCGGCGAAGTCAGCCCCATGGCGGCAGCCGTCACCGATGCCCTCGTCCGCGAGACCCTGGCCCCGATCGTCGTCGATCAGGACCCCCTGCAGATCGAGCGGATCTGGCACGAGATGTACCACCAGGCGCACAAGCTGGGCCCGATGGGTGCGGTCCTGGAGGCCATGGCCGGCATTGACATCGCGTTGTGGGATATCGCGGGCAAGGCGGCCAACCTGCCGCTCTACGCGCTGCTGGGCGGGAAGTTCCGGCCGCGGCCGCAGGTCTACGCCAGCTCGATGCGGCGCGACATGACGCCGGAAGAGGAAGCGGACCGCGCCGTGGAGTACAAGGAAAAGGGCTACCCGGGGTACAAGATGCATTCCGCCACCCGGTGGGCGTACGACGACGGCTTCGACCAGACCGTGAACACCGTCCGGGCCGTCCGGAAGGCCGTGGGAGACGACTTCGACATCATGGTGGACGTGAACAACGCCTACCTGGCGCCGACCGCGGTCAAGATCGCGCGGCAGCTCGAAGAGTACGGGGTGTGGCACTTCGAGGAGCCGCTCGCCGCCCATGACCGCGAGGGCTACGCGGCGCTGGCCGCGGCCGTCGACATCCCGATCGCTTCCGGCGAGCAGGAGTACACGCGGTGGCAGTTCCGCGACCTCATCCTGCACAACCAGGTCGACATCCTCCAGCCGGACGTCATCAAATGCGGCGGCATCACCGAGTGGAAGAAGATCGCGGCCGTCTGCCAGGCGTTCAACAAGCCCATCACCGTGCACAACACGCAGCCCACGGTGGGCACGGTCGCTCACCTGCACCTATGGGCCAGCACGCCGAACTGCACGTACCCGCAGGAGTACAACATCGAGCCGCACCCGCTCCGCGACACCTCGCCGATCCTGGCCGAACCGCTTGAGGTTGTCGACGGTCGGCTCGCGCCGCCGGAGGGCCCCGGGCTGGGCATCACGCTCAACGAGGACGTGATCGCGAAGTTGGTCGACCAGTGAGACTGAGAGAGCCGCAGGCCGCGAGAATCAGCGAGGAAACGGGCCTCGCTGGGCAGCCTGGGGACGATGAGGCCGCGGCCGGGAAGAAGCGCTCCCGCGTGCGGCGGGAGCGCCGGCCCACCTGGCTGGCGGCGCCGGCCGGCGTGCTGCTGGTGGTCGTGGTGGGCCTGCCGGCGCTGCTCGGCATCTATCTCAGCTTCTTCAACGTCAACATCTCGGACCTGGATGACCTGATCTCGGCCCCGTTCGTCGGTTTCAGCAACTACATCCAGACCCTGACGGCCCCGGACGCGTCCGGCGGCACCGCGCTGCACTCCATCGAGATCAGCCTCGGGTTCGCGATCTTGTCCACGCTGATCGCCACGCCGATCGGCTTCGCGGTCGCCCTCAGCGTCAGCCACTCCTTCCGGGGCCGGGCCGCGTTCCGGTCCTTCTTCCTGGTCCCGTACGTGATCCCGACCGTGGTGACCGCGTCGGTGGCCCGGGTGATGTTCCTCAACGGCACCGGCCTGGTCGACCAGGTCCTGGGTCACCTGGGCATCGCCAGCCAGAACATGTACTGGCTGCTCGGCCCGAACACGTTCTGGGCGATGCTGGCGACCGAGGTGTGGATCGTCTGGCCGTTCACCTATCTCATGGTGCTGGCCGGACTCACCAGCGTGCCCCTGGAGCTGTACGAGGCGGTTGAGCTGGACGGGTGCGGCTACTGGGGGAAGATGCGGCACATCGTCTTCCCCCATGTGCGCGGCGTGGTGCTCCTGTCGGTGCTGCTGTCGACCATCTTCCACCTGACGAGCTTCACGTTGCCGTTCGTCATGTTCGGCAACCCGCCACCCGAGGACGCCGACGTCCTGCCCATCAACGTTTATTACCGCGCGTTCACCAGCGGTCAGTACGGGATAGCCGCCGCGACCGCGGTGATCATGCTGGTCGTCTTGGTGATCCCGGGATACGTCTACATCCGCCAGTCCCGGCTGCGGGACGCTTCGGCGTAGGCCCTGCGGGCCCTGCGCAAGGAGGCCATTCCTTGAGAATCACCGAGATCCGCGAGGGCGCGCTGCCGATCAGCTCGTCCATCCGCAATGCCTGGATCGACTTCCGTCACATGGACTGCTCCATCGTCGCCGTCGTGTCGGACGTCGTGCGCGACGGTCAGCCGGTCGTCGGCTACGGCTTCAACTCCAACGGCCGCTACAGCCAGGGCGAGATCCTACGGCGGCGCCTGATTCCCAGGCTGCTCGACGCCTCGCCGGACGACCTGGCCGACGAGTCGGGCACGTACATCGACCCGGCGCGGGCCTGGCAGGTCATGATGCGCAACGAGAAGCCGGGCGGTCACGGCGAGCGCTCGGTCGCGGTCGGCGTCATCGACATGGCCCTGTTCGACCTGGCGGCCAAGCTCGCCGAGGTGCCGCTGTGGCGGTGGCTGTCGGACAACTACGGCGACGGCCAGCCGGACGAGACGGTGTCGGTGTACGCGGCCGGCGGGTACTACGAGCCGGGCAAGGGTCTCGCCGAGCTGCAGGACGAGATGCGGGGCTTCCTGGACGCGGGCTACACGCGGGTCAAGATGAAGATCGGCGGCGCCGACCTGGCGACCGACCTGAAGCGGATCGAGGCCGTGCTGGAACTGCTCGGCGACGGCAGCCAGCTAGCCGTCGACGCGAACGGGCGCCTCAGCCTGGACGAGGCCATCCGGTACGCCGACGCCATGGCGCCGTACGGGCTGGCCTGGTACGAGGAGGCGTCGGACCCACTCGACTTCCGCACGCAGGCCGTGCTGGGGGAGCGGTATCCGGGGGCCATGGCCACCGGGGAGAACCTCTTCTCCTCGCAGGACGCGCGCAACCTCATCCGCTACGGCGGGATGCGCCCGGACCGCGACATCCTCCAGTTCGACCCGGCGCTGAGCTACGGGCTGGTCGAGTACCTGCGGACCCTGGCGATGCTGCGAGAGCACGGCTGGTCGTCCCGCCGGTGCATCCCGCACGGCGGCCACCAGTTCGCGGTGCACATCGCCGCGGCCTTGAAGCTGGGCGGCAACGAGTCCTATCCCCGCGAGTTCTACCCGGCGGGCGGCTTCTCCGACGGTGCCGTGATCGAAAACGGCCAGCTGACGCCCTCGCAGGTCCCCGGCATCGGCATCGAGGAAAAGGCAGCCCTGCTCAAGGTCTTCCGCGCCCTCCACTCCTGACACCCGGCCCCGGCCGCCCGGCACTCCCTCCGGCCGGTGTGTGGATTGCTTTTTACATCATGATGTAAAAAGCAATCCACACAACCTTGTCTCGGGCTCTGAGAGCGGTCGGCCAGATTGCTTTCGTGGGTCACTCGTGCCACGAGGCCCAAGGGAGCGTGCGAGATGCGGTTTCCTGCCCGGATGTATCGCCTCATGTCGGGCGCTCAAGGGCGAGAGGACGGCGCTGAGCGGTCTCAGATGCGCCTCGGCTGCCGTCACTTCCATGATCATGGGTCATCGATACCATATAGAACGCATCGGTTTATTAGCTGGTTGTTTCGGGCGTGTCGCTGGTTTCGGGGATATGCCGGTTTTGGTGGTGCTGGGGTGTTTCGCCGGGGGTGGTGAGGGTGATGCCGGCGGCGGCGGCTGCG
>Ga0210389_10000098_pt1 | contig 86408 bp, 74 predicted proteins | sample IncBWH28OmetaG_FD_160127 | JGI IMG/M metagenome (GOLD analysis project Ga0210389, IMG submission 160127) | Forest soil microbial communities from Barre Woods Harvard Forest LTER site, Petersham, Massachusetts, United States - Inc-BW-H-28-O ...
CCGCGGCGCGGCGGTCGACGCCGACGCCCTCGGCGCCCGCGGGATGGGCTACGAGCGGCTGGACCAGCTCGCCCTGGAACACCTGTACGGCATCCGCTAACCCGCAACCACCCCACCCAGCCCGGCCCGGTCGCCTGAACTTAACAACGTTGCCCTTGACGTCCGCACGCGCGCGGTAAAGAATTTTCGTACTTTATGTGCGCTACGGAAGTAAGTCACGTAATCCCGGTCAAGGGAAAGGACTAGCGGGTGACTTGTAAGAGAGCACGCCGCCTGATAGGGCGGGTTGGCGTGCCTGGGCTCTCGGGCCTGGCACTGGTATTCGCGCTCGGCGCGGGCCCGATGGCCAGCGCGGCGAGCGCGAGCACGACAGCGAATCAGGCGGTGCCTGCCAAGGCCGCGCCATCGGCTTCGACCGCGTCCGCGCTGGCGCAGGCGTTCGAGACCAGTCAGCAGGTGCCCGGGTCGGTCATCGGCGGTATCCGCGCCGGCACCATGCACACCGGCACAGCGAACGGTCACGAGTGGGCGACCGCCAGCTTCGCCCCGGCCAAGTCCGTGACGTCGGCGGAAACCGAGGCGTTCCAGGACGGCGCCGCCTCCGGGGTGTTCGAGAAGACGGGCGGCGCCTGGCATCTCGTGCGCAGCGGCTCGACCACGTGCGGCGACGGGCTGCCCGCCGCGCTCAAGTCGGCGTGGCACATCGCGGCGCCGGCCTCGGTCTGCTCCACGTCGGCCGGGTCGCAGCGTTCCGCCGCCCAGCAGGCGCTGTCCGCGCTGCCCGCCGCGTCCAAGAACGCGGCCGCCACCGCCGACAAGAGCCTCGTTAAGCAGGACGCCACGGCACCCGCCACCAACCCGGCGGACTTCGGGCAGACGATCGCCGCCATCGCCCTCAGCCAGGTCGGCAACGAGGACTCGCCGGTGGTGACCAGCTTCAACGGCGTCGACTGCGACCCCTACAGCACGATGGTCGCGGGCTTCTCGGCGGACTCCGACGGCTGTGGCTATGACACCGGGTACAGCGTCGAGAACGAGAACGAGACCTGGTGCTCCGACTTCGCCAAGTGGGTGTGGGAGCAGGCCGGCGTCACGTCCGACATCGACACGATCAACGCGGGCGCGGTGTCCTTCTACCAGTGGGCGACCGAGAACGGCCAGACCCCGGAGCCGGAGACCGGCACGCCGCAGGTTGGCGACAGCGTCCTGTTCTACGACAAGGGCGAGTTCCCGAGTTTCGCCGACCACGTCGGCATCATCACGGCCGTCAACCCCGACGGCTCCGTCAACATGGTCAACGGCGACTTCAGCGGCGGTCCGGACATCGCCGTGCAGTACGACCAGGACATCACGAACCTGGCGACCTTCGCGCAGCAGGCCGAGGGCGATTCGTCCGAGGAATGGGTTCTCGTCACCCCGCCGACGACCGCGCAGGCGCCGGCGCCCACCGGGCAGCTGACCGGCCCGTCGGTGGCGGTCGCCGGGACCACGGGCGACTACCACGCGACCGGAACCGTCCAGGGCTCCTCCGTCAACGCGTACTACTGGACCTTCGGCGACAGCCGGACCACCAACGCCTCCGGCCCGCAGGTCAGCCACGCGTTCAGCGAGCCCGGCACCTACACGGTCACGGTGACGATCACGTCCGCCGCGGGCACGGCGGTCACCTTGCACAAGAACGTCCATGTCCTCGCCCCGTCCGCGGCCGTCGTCTCGGCCCCGGACGACGGGATCTGGTATGACCCCCTGCCGGTGGAGCAGTACACGTTCACCCGTTCGGGAAGCGGGCTCGCGGAGGACGCCTGGAACGGCGGCAGCTGGCTGCAGCTGTCCGTGCCCGGCACGCCGTCCGCGACCGGCAACATCACCACGCTGGCTTACCCGGACGCGGCCAACGCGGACCTGATGAGCCCGCACGCGTTCTACCGGACGGCCAGCGGGTCTCTCGCCGAGACGTACCAGGCCACGTCCGGCTGGGTCACGCAGACGCTGCCCGGCTCGCCGGTGGCGGGCGGCACGATCGTCGCGACGAACACGACCTCGGTGAACGCGGATCCGGAAGTGTTCTTCGTCGGCAAGTCGGGCGAACTGGCCGAGACCTGGCTGTCGGGCACCACGTGGCAGACCAGGACGCTCATCGGCATCCCGGTCGCGAAGGCGTCGTCGCTGGCGCTCACGGACACCGCCAGCGGCCCGGTGCTGTTCGCGGACGGCCCGGCGGGCACGATCAGCACCGAGGCCGTCGTCGGCGGCCTGGGGCTGCCCGGCCTCGTCATCCCGGCGAAGACATCGGCCAGCGGCTCCCTCACGGCCCTCACGACCCCGGGCGGGCAGGCGGCCGTCGTCTACACCAACTCCAGCGGCGCGCTCGCCGAAGCTGTGCTTACCCAGCCAGCCGGCTCCGGCCGACCGTCCGTGCAAGCCAGCCCGCTCGGCCAGTGGCAGGTCACGACCCTCCCAGGCAGCCCGGCGGCGAACACCGCGCTGGCCGCGACGACCTACCTGCTGCCGTCGCAGATTCCGGCCGCGCCCGGTGACTTCCCGGACCCGTACGGCTCGCTGACCGACTCCAATAACTCCGAGCCGTTCGGCACCGAGGCGTTCTACATGACCGCCTCGGGCGCTCCCGCCGTCAGCTACAACGACGGGACGGGCTGGAAGACGCAGACCCTGCCGTCGGCCAGCGGCGCCACGGGCATCGCGGGGGCGACCGCCTTCCCGTTCGAGGAAGAGCCGTCGAACCTGTTCCTGTCCGGGCCGAACGGGCTGTCGGAGGAGACCACGGGCGCCCGCAGCGGTGACCCGTCGGCGGCGACCTGGACGACCACGACCCTGCCGACCACGCCGTCGACCTGGGCGAACCGCGTCATCCTGTACGCGGCCGATCCGGCCGACGCGACGGTGGCCGAGGCCGCGGCGACGGCGGCGGGCCTGCCCGCGAGTTCGGTCACGACGTCGTTCTCGACGGCCTGGGCGGACACGCTCGACGGCGGCACGTACCTGGTGTACGCGGTCGGCACCCCGGCGGTGGGGGCGCTGTACTTCAACGCCTGCGGCTGGGACAACCCGTCCGGGCTGACGACGGGCGGCACGCCGTTCTCCTACGACGTGGGCCAGTACAACACGCCGCCCGGCGCCGACACCTACGTGAACGCGGCCGGCAGCACGGCGGCGAACACGCAGGCACTGGCGACCGACGACGCGTACTACGCGCTGAACGGCACGCTGCCGCCGGGGGTCACCGCGGCGCCGGCCGCCGTCGGCCCGTCGAGCGCCTGCACGGGCTCCGCTTCCTAACCCGCTAACCGATCACCAGCCAGAACGGGCCCGAATGCGCATTCGGGCCCGTTCTGTGTTGGCGGCGGCGGACGCGCCGCGCTGCACAGGCGGGTTACAGCAGGCGCGCGACCGCTGTGTGGACGTCGCGGCGGAGGGACTTGATCGCGGCCGCGGAGACCTCACGGCCGAGGTGGACGCGGTTGGTGAGCAAGGCCACCCAGACGCCGCCCGGGGAGTCCAGGGCCAGGCTCGTCCCGGTGAAGCCCGTGTGTGACACGGCCGTCGGCGGCCATGTCTCGCCGAGGATGTCGTAGCGGTCCCCGATGCAGGTCCAGCCCAGCCCGCGTCGTCCGTTCAGGCGGAGCGTCTGGCACGTTTCGGCTTCCCGCCGTAGCTTCACCGGCACCGGGCCGTCGTCGGGGCTGATCCACCACCCGGCGAACCGGGTAAGGTCCGCGACCGTGGCGAACAGGCCGGCATGACCCGCGACACCGCCCATCACCCGCGCGTTCTCATCGTGCACGATCCCCGTCCACGGCGTCCCGTCCGCACGCCGCTCCGTCGCGGCGAAGCCCCCGGCGGGCGCGTCCCCAACCGGGGACTTCCCGGACAGCGGACGGTACCCGGCGCCCGTCATCCCCAGCGGCGAGGCGACCAGCCGGCGGAACAGGACGTCCAGGGGCTCGCCGGCCACGCGCGCCACGATCTCGCCGAGCGCCATGAAGCCCAGGTCGGAGTAGGCGACCCGCGACCCGGGCGGCGCCTCCAGGGGCGTCGCGTACAGGTCCCGCAGCAGTTCGTCCCGGGTGGAGCACCGCTCGAAGAACGTCACCGTCGCCGGCAGCCCCGCGGTATGCGAAAGCAAATTCCTTACCGTCACGTCCCAGGTGACTGGCAAGTACCCCGACACCGGATCATCCAGCCCGAGCTGGCCGCCCGCGGCGAGCGCCAGCGTCATGGTGGTCGTGGCCACCACCTTCGTGAGTGACGCGAGGTCGAACACCGTGTCCGCGCGCATCGGCCGCCCGGCCCCTTCGGGGGCAGCTGCCCCCGAAGGAGTGACCGCGCCGGGAGTCGTGTCGGCGTACCCGGCCACCCATGCCCCGAGAGTCTCCGGCCCGCGTCCCACGGCCGCGACCACGCCGGGGACCTGCCGGGCCGCGACGGCGGAGTCGATGATCCGCCCGATCTCGTCAAGCATCGATGCTTCCTCCAGCGAGCAGGGCCGCGCCGATCTCCGGCGGTGCCAACGGGCGCGTGGCCCCGGTCAGGGACACGAATTCATCCCAGATCACGGGCGAGTTGAAGACGCCGCCCATGCCGCACACCGGCACAGGCCCGAGCCTGCGGCGCACCGCGAAGGCCAGTTCGGCCAGGTGGCGGGCCGCTTCGCGGGCCAGTGACAGCGCCACGTCATCACTTGCGGCCAGGGAGGTGAGCAGCGGGGCGAAGCGCGTTACCCGGGAACGTTCGGCTGAATGGGTGTGAATTTCCCGGACGAGATCGGCAAGGCTACAGCCGGCGAACTCGATGACCGCGTCGTGGATGGCGGCCGACCCGCCCATGCCGTCGGCCCAGCGCAGCGCGGCGTTGACGGCCGCGCGGCCGAGCCAGTAGGCGCTGCCCTCGTCGCCGAGCAGGAAGCCGTGCCCGCCGGCGCGGGCCCAGACGTGGCCATCCCAGCCGGTGGCGCCGCTGCCAGTCCCGGCGAAGACGGCGATTCCGGCCTTGCCCTCGAACGCGCCCAGGCAGGCCGTCTGCCCGTCGTTTTTCACGTACACCGGGATCCCTGACTGGCTTGTCAGCGTTTTCGCGAGCTCGGCGGCCCGTTCCGGTGCGCGCAGGCCGGGCAGCCCGATGCCGGCCGCGGTCGCGTTGGCGGGGCGGATCAGTGCCAGGACACGATCGACGAGATCCGCCGTGAGCAGGGCGTTCATCGGCGGCGCGGTTGGCAACTGGGTGATTTTTTCACCGGATATGAGCACTACTCTGGTGGCGCTGCCGCCGGCGTCGATGCCAAGCAGCCGGGTAGGCAGCTGGGTGGGTCCCGCTGACTGGGGAGGCATGTAACTCATGAACGATATCTCTCTCACCAATGTAATATCGTAACAATATGACCGTCTCTCCTGACGAGCCGAGCGCGGCCGCCGCTGTCGATTCTGCCGCCGATCTCGCCGCGCTGCCGCAACCCGGGCCACACACGGGGCCGCAACCGGCTCGACCGGCCGCGAAGCTACCGCCCACCGAGGTGCGGAACCCGCGGACCCTCGACATCGACGCGCGGCCGACGCTGGACGTCCTGCGCCTGCTGAACAACGAAGACGAGATAGTGCCCGGCGCCGTGCGCGCCGTGCTCGGGACGCTGGCACGGGTCGTGGACGAGTCCGCCGCCCGGGTCCGGCAGGGCGGGCGCGTGCATTACTTCGGGGCCGGGTCCTCCGGCCGCATCGCGGTGCTGGACGCGACGGAGCTGCTGCCGACGTTCGGGGTGACGGACGGCGAGGTCGTCGCGCACCTGGCCGGCGGGGCCAAGGCGATGACCCGCGCGGTCGAGGGCGCCGAGGACGACACCGAGCGCGGGCGGCAGGACGTGGCGGAAGCGGTCGGGCCGGCGGACGTCGTGATCGGCCTGAGTGCCAGCGGCCGGACGCCGTACGTCGCCGGGGCGCTGTCGGCCGCGGGCGAGCTCGGGGCGTTCACCGTGGTCATCACCTGCGACCCGGCATCGCCGCTGCTCGCGCTGGCGGCGGCCGCGCTGGTGCCGGAGACCGGCCCGGAGGCGATCGCGGGATCGACCCGCATGAAGGCCACGACGGCGATGAAGCTGATCCTGAACAGCTTCTCGACCGCGCTGATGATCCGCCTCGGCCGGACGTACTCGAACCTGATGGTCGACATGAGCGCGTCGAACATCAAGCTGCGCGGGCGCAAGGTCCGCATCCTCGAGGAGGCCTGCGGCGCGGGCGCGGCCGCGAGCGAGGAGGCCCTCGCGGCGGCGGACGGGGACCTGCGGGTGGCGCTCATCATGCTCGTCGGCGGAGTCGACGCCCGTTCCGCGCGGGTGGCCCTGAGCGGTGGCGTCGGCGGCGTACGCGAAGCACTCAAATCGCTAGAAATCGCATCCGGGAGGTAACGATGTGTTACAATTTGGTAAAAGTATTCCCAAAACTTTACTCGTAACGTAACCTCTTGACATGATTTCACGGCTGGTTAAGCTCAAAGGCCGCACGAGGCCACTTCGCGTAGGTGCCCTGGCCATCGCCACGGTGGCCGCCGCGGCGGGCATCGCGGCGTGCTCGAGTGGCGGCGGGTCTGGGGGCTCGAGTGCCTCCTCCACGGTCAAGATCATTACGTGGGTCAACCCGCCCGCTGTCCAAGCGATCAACAAGATCGACTCGGAATTCGAGAAGAAGTACCCGAACATCACGGTCAAGCTGCAGACCGCCGTGAACGTGAACGGCCCGTACGAAACGCTGCTGCAGCAGACGGTTAACTCGGGTGACGCCGACATCGTCACGGCCAACACACCGCTGCTGCCGCTGCCGAACAAGCTCACGCGGTCGAACGAGACGCCGATCCAGTACTGGGTCACCAACGGCGCGTTCACCCCGCTGAACGGGCAGTCCTACCTCTCGGACTACACGGCGGCCGCGAAGGCGGCGGACACGTACCAGGGCAAGACGTACGGTCTGGTCTCCGGGGAATACCAGGAGGGCGTCTTCTACAACAAGGCGATCTTCGCCAAGTACCACCTGAGCGTGCCGACCACGTACAACCAGTTCCTCTCGGTCTGCGCGACGCTCAAGTCGCACGGCGTGCAGCCGCTGTACACCGCCCTTGGCAGCGTCGGCCCGGTCTACCTGCAGTTCATCTACTACGAGGCCATGACCGACCTCTGGTACCCGGCGGCACCCGGCGGCAACCTGGCCACCGACCTGATGAGCGGATCGGTCAAGTGGACCGCCCCGCAGTGGATTCAGGCGATGAACGAAGAGAAGACCATCGCGCAGTACCTGGAGCCGAACTACACGGGCATCAACTGGGAGTCCATGCAGGGTGATGGTGACTTCGGCAAGGGCACGGCCGCGATGGAACTCGACGGGTCCTGGGACCTGTCGTCCATCCACACGGCGAGCCCGAAGCTGCAGGCCGGCTACTTCCCGCTGCCGTTCAGCAACACCGCGGCGGACAACCAGGCCTACGCGCAGAATGACCTGACGTTCTACCTGCTGAACTCCTCGCAGAACAAGACCGCGGCCGAGAAGTGGCTGTCCTTCTTCTCCTCGCCGTCGATCTACTCCCAGTACGTGAACATCACCGGTATCTCGCCGAGCCAGAGCAGCGGCACGTACACCGGGTTCGCGTCCCAGGTGATGGGGAAGTGGTTCGGCAAGGGCGTCAACCAGACCCAGATGTACCCGGCGCTGTCGCCGAACAACGGCTACTACGACCAGCAGGCCAACTGGCCTGACCTGCAGCTGTCCGTCATGCAAGGAAAGATGTCGGCGCAGCAGGCTGCCCAAACCTACGAGAAGGACTGGACGCAATAGTGGCCTCTGCCACTGTCGGGGCCGCGACCGATAAGGTCGCGGCCCCCGCGCGCAAGCCCCCGAAGCTGAGGCATGACCCGGCGCGGCTGCTGAGCCGCGGCTCCCGGATCGCGATGTGGTCCGGGCTCGGGCTCGGCCTTTTGGCCTACGTGCTGTTCGGGATCGTTCCCATGCTGGGGAACATCGTCATTTCGTTCACCGATTACACGGGCCTGCCGGGCGCGGCCGTGCACAACCTCGGCTTCTCGAACTACGCCCAGATGGGCTCGACGCAGGCACCGGGGTTCGAGCAGGCGATCATCGCCTCCCTCGTGTTCGTCGTCGCGGTCACCATCGGCCAGAACATCGTCGCGTTGCTGTTCGCGCACCACCTGACCGGTTCCGGGCGGTTCGCGGCGGTCGGGCGCCTGCTGGTGTTCCTGCCGATCGCGCTCGGCGTCACCGTCGTCGGCCTGGTGTGGCTGCTGATCTTCAACCCGCAGGAAGGGCCGGCCGCGTCCTTCTTCGGGCTGTTCGGCGTCCACTCGGCGTTCTTCGGCGCCGACAACTGGGCGATGCCGCTGGTGATCTTCGTGCAGATCTGGCAGAACGTCGGCTTCTCCTGCCTGGTGTTCATCGGTGGCCTGCGTGCCATCGACCCCTCGCTGTACGAGGCCGCGGCGATGGACGGGATCGGGGCGTGGCAGCGGCTGCGCCGCATCACGTTCCCGCTGCTCGCCCCATCGGTCACGGTGAGCGTCGGGCTCGCGGTGGTCGGCTCGTTCACCACCTACAACTTGATCTACGTGCTTACCGACGGGCAGTACGGCACGAACACGCTGGGCATGCTGGCCTTCAACGTGGCGTTCGGGTCGTTTGAGGCGAACCTGGGGTACGGCGCCGCGGTCAGCGTTGTCCTGTTCGCCATGACCCTCGTCGTGGCGCTGCCGCTGATGGCGTACCTGCGCCACCGCGAACGGAGGCTCCTAGGGTGAGGTTTGTCCGACCGCGCCTGGTAGCGGGCACGGCCATCGGCGTGCTGGTCGCGCTGCTGTTCCTGCTGCCGGTGCTCTACGTGGTGATGATGGCGTTCGAGTCGCCGTCGCACTTCCTGAACTCGCCGATGACGCTGGGCTCGCCGGACGTGAGCAACTTCAGCGGCGCCTGGTCCGGCGCGGACCTCGGGGTCGAGCTGCTCAACACGGTGCTCTACTCCGTGGTGGCGGCCCTGGGGTCGGTGGTCCTCGGCCTGCTGATCGCGTTCCCGATCGCGCGGCGCCTGGTGCGGGCACACTCGGCGCTTTACACGTTCTTGTTCGTCGGGCTGTTCCTGCCGCTGTCGGTGATCCCGCTGTACGCCGAGGCCAGGATGCTGGACCTGTACAACAACCGCATCGGGTACATCATCTTGCACGTCGAGCCGGGCCTGCCGCTCGCGGTGGTGCTGCTGACCGCGTCGATCGCGTCGGTTCCCCTGGAACTGGACGAGGCCGCGTGGATGGAAGGCGCCTCGTACTGGTCCTACCTGGCCCGCGTCGTCGTGCCGCTGATCCGGCCCGCGCTGGTGATCGCATTCCTGTACGGCCTGCTTGGCGTGTGGAACGACATTATCGGCCCGGTCGTGCTGCTGGCCGACCCGAGCCTGTTCCCGGTCACGCGCGGGATCTACAACTTCTTCGGGTCGAACGAGTCGGACTGGACGCTGCTGGCCGCGGCCATCGTGGTCGCGAGCCTGCCGGTGGTGATCCTCTTCGTGTTCGCCCAGCGTCAGATCAACCGCGCCTCCCTGGTCGGCTCGGTCAAGGGCTGATGTGTTGCCTCGCCACATGCCATGCGGGCCCGGTGCGATACCGCAACGTGTGCGGGCGGACCGGGAAAGTCACCATTTCGTGACCTCCGCCAGGGAACCGGTATCCTGGCAGGGTAGGGGGCGCATACGACGGCCCCGGAGGGTGCGCGACGATGACAGCTTCGCGGCAGGAGCAAGCCGCGTCCGGGCCGGACGTGGGAATCCTCATTACGATCAGGTCGCTGCTGCCTAACCTCGCGCCGGTTGAGCAGCGCGTGGCGCAGGCGGTTCTCGACGATCCGGGTGGCGTGGCGTGGCGGAGCATTTCCGAACTCGCGCAGTCGTGCGGCACGAGCGCCACGAGCGTGGTGCGGTTCTGCCGGGCGATCGGGCTGCGGGGCTACCCGGAGCTGCGCCTGGCGCTGGCCGGGGCGGTCGCGCACGACGACGCGGCCTCGGTCGTGGCGGCCTCCAGCGACATCGAGCCGGGCGATGACCCGGTGACGATCACCAAGAAGATCGCCTACGCGGACGCGGCCGCCGTCACCGACACGGCCAGCCGCCTCGACACGGTCACGCTGGTGCAGGTCGTGGACGAACTGGCCGCCGCGAACCGGATCGACATCTACGGGGTCGGCGCGAGCGGCTTCGTGGCCGTCGACCTGCAGGTAAAGCTGCAGCGGATCAACCGGCCGGCGTTCGCGTGGCCCGACCCGCACATGGCGGCCACGTCGGCGGCGCTGCGGGGCGCGGGAGACGTCGCGATCGGGGTGTCGCACACCGGGACGACGGTGGACACGATCGACGCGCTCACCGAGGCGCGGTCCCACGGGGCGACGACGGTGGCGATCACGAACTTCCCGTGGTCGCCGATCACCGAGGTCGCCGACCACGTGCTGCTGACGGCGGCGCGGGAGACGGCGTTCCGCTCGGGCGCCATGACGAGCCGGATCGCGCAGCTCACGGTGGTGGACTGCCTGTTCGTCACGCTGGCCCAGCGCGACCTGCCAGGCACGATGGAGGCGCTGGAGCGGACATTCAACGCGGCCCAGGCCAAACGCGTCCGCCGCCCCCGCCCCCCGCGCTAGCCCCCCCGCCTCGGCTCTCGCGCCTCCGCCTCCGCCTCGGCTCTCGCGCCTCCGCCTCGGCCCCCGCGCCTCCGCCCGCCCGCCCGCACATGCTCGAATGCGCATTTGGGCCGGCCATAGCCGGCCCATTTGCGCATTCGAGCTCGCGGGTTAACGTGTACGACTGCGCATTTGAGCCGGTACGCGAAGCGCGAGGCGAGGCCGGAATTAGCCGATGTAGTAGGTAACCAGGGAGCGGGCGGGGACCGTGGCGGTGAACGAGCCGCCGAGGACCCGGAGCGGCGCCTGCGCCGCCGTGTCGTGCGTGTCATCGGTCAGGTAGGGGACCGCGACCGCGGCGGAAGCGCCGGTGTGGCGGACCGAGAACGACGTGGTCTGGGCGGTCGTGGCCGTGTTCAGGACCACGACCGCGACCGAGCCGTTGGTGTTGCGGAACGCGAGGGTCTCGAGGTCGCTGTTGCCGCTGGAGGTCCCGATCCTGGTCGCGCCGGGGCGGACGAACCGGCTGTAGTTGGCGAACGCCCACAGGCGGCCGGAGGGCGTGACCGTGCCGGTGGTCGTATTGAGCTGGATCAGGCTCTCGTTGTCGCCGTTGAACGTCGGGGTACCGGAGCCCCACCAGTACAAAAAGGCGCTCAGGTTGGAGTTGGCCAGGCCGTTGTAGATGTTCTGCGCCCACGAGAAGCCGGACGCGTCGGTGCCGTCATCCCAGGCCGGGTCCCAGGACTCGAACGTGGACCACTCGGTCTCCCAGACGGGCTTGGTCCAGCCGGCCAGGGGGGAGTCGGGCGCCTCGGTGTAGCCGTGGCTGGTGAACAGCGCGGTGTTGGCGTCCGCCCGGGGATCGGCCTCGATGGCGGCGGCGTACTGCTGCGCGTAGTCCCAGCCCTCGGTGGCGCAGCATTCGGCCTGCGTGCGCAGTCCGTCCCGGCGCAGCGTCGGCCCGAGGTACTCCATCACGTTGGCGGTCTGCGTGGGCGACATGAGCATGCTGTCGTAGTCGGGGCCGATGTCCGCCTCGTTCTCGGCGCCGACGTAACTCAGCGGGACACCCGCCGCCGCGTAGTCCTTCGCGTACTGCGCGAGGTAGCTGGCGTACGCCTGCACCCAGTCGCCGCTGGCGCAGGTGGCGCCGGGCACGCCGCACAGCGTGCCGCCGTTGTCGGCCGAGTCGTTGGTCTTCATGAACGCCGGCGCGCTCCACGCGTCGGCGAATACGTCGGTGACCCCGAACTCCTTCTTGATGGTCTGCGCCCACCAGAGCTGGCCCTGGTCGTCGGCGGCGGACGCCAGCGAGAGGTACGAGGGCGGGGCCGCCGGGCTGGCCGGGGCGGTGGGCTCGATCGTGGTGCCCGCGTCGGCACTGATCTCGTTGCGCAAGATCGTCAGGCCTGCCCCGTCGGTTCGGCTGTAGAGCAAGTCGAGCGCTTGCTGCTGGACCGCGGCGGGCGCGTCCTGGACGACCTCGGCCTCGCCGAAGGCTTCCGAGGCACCGAAGCCGGCGATTCGCTGGTAGTGCCCGACCCCATTGACGACGACGCCGGAGCCGGCACCCGCTCCGGGGGACGTGGCGCGGGCCGGGGCGGCCACGGCCGCCGTCACGGCGAGGGGCACCGCCAGGCCGAACGTGGTCGCGAGGACCAGCCGGCGGGAGAGGGAGTGTCTTCGAGTTACGGCATGCATTGACAGCCTCCTTGCTGTGACACGGCTACTGGCCGACGCCGTCAACGTAGAAAGACTCTTCGAAAGTTTCAAGTCCAGGGACTATCGAAATATCGGGATATTATTTCGGCGTCCTTACGGGGGAGCGTTGCCCCGCCCTTTGCGGCAAACGATTGCGAATTGAACCGGTAAAGGTGTTGCCCCGCCTGTCGGCTAATGACGGTTGACCTGCTAAAATATGGGATATCGCGTGATGGTGCTCTGGGGAGCTTCGGTTTCCGCGTGCGCGGCTGAGATGAGGCGTCGTGACGTCAACTGCGGACGGACCCGTGACTCGGCCGGTAATGGCGGATGTGGCACGGCGTGCCGGGGTATCCCACCAGACTGTTTCCCGGGTGCTGAACGGGCACCCGAACGTCAGCCCGGAGACCAAGGCGGGGGTTCTCGCCGCCATCCGCGCGCTCGGCTACCGGCCGAACATCGCGGCCCGCACCCTCGTGACGGGCAAGACCAACGTTCTCGGCGTGGTCAGCGTTGACACTACCCTGTACGGCCCCGCCTCCATGCTCTACGGGATCGAGCGGGCACTGCATCCCGAGTACTTCGTCGCGGTGGCGAGCCTGCCCGCCTTCGAGCGCGGTTCGCTCACCGAGGCCGTGGAGCGTTTCGTCGCGCAGTCGGTCGCGGGGATCATCGTGATCGCGCCGAGTGTGAGCGCGGCCGAAGCGCTGCGCGGCCTGGCCGTCAGCGTTCCGCTGGTCGTGGTCGGATCCGGGGACTACACGCCACTGCGGTCGGTCGCCATCGACAACCGGGCCGGGGCGGCCAGGGCGACACGGCACCTGCTGGATCTCGGGCACCGGACCGTCTACCACATCGGCGGCCCGGACAACTGGCTGGACGCCCGGGAGCGGGTCGAGGGCTGGCGCCTGGCGCTGTACGAGGCCGGCGCGCCCCAGCCGGAACTCATGCGGGGCGACTGGTCGGCGCGGTCCGGTTACGAGATCGGTCACCAGCTGGCCGCGCGGGCCGACGTGACGGCGGTGCTCTGCGCGAACGACGCCATGGCGCTCGGCTTCCTCCGCGCCGCGGCCGAGCACGGGCGCCGTGTGCCCGAGGATGTCAGCGTCGTCGGTTTCGACGATGTGCCGGAGGCCGCGTACTACCATCCGCCGCTGACCACGGTACGGCAGGACTTCGGCGCGCTCGGCGTGCGCGCGCTCCATGTGCTGATGGATCTCATCACGAACGGCGGCCAGGTGGGCTCGGTGCTGCCAATAGCGGCCGACCTCATTGTGCGGTCCAGTTCGGGCAGGAGTGGCATTGGCGCGAGGTGATAGCCCACAATGTGGAGATGTGAACGTTAACAGCACTAGCCTCCGCAGCCACCGCTGGTTCGGCAGCGCCCGCACGGACGGTGTCCGCCAGTTCAGCCACCGCTCGCGGGCCCGCCAGCTCGGCATCGGTGACGACGAGATCGATGGCCGGCCGGTCATCGGCATCCTCAACACGTGGTCGGGCATCAACCCATGCCACATGCACCTGCGGGAACGGGCCGAGCAGGTGAAACGCGGCGTGCTGGAAGCGGGCGGCTTCCCGGTCGAGATGCCGGTGAGCACGCTGAGCGAGACGTTCCAGAAGCCGACCCCGATGATGTACCGCAACTTGCTGTCGATGGAGACCGAGGAGATCCTCCGGTCCTACCCGTTCGACGGCGCCGTCCTCATGGGCGGCTGTGACAAGACCACGCCCGCCCTGCTCATGGGCGCCGCCAGCGCGAACGTCCCGGCGATCTTCGTCCCGGCGGGCCCCATGATCCCCGGCAACTTCCGCGGGCAGCGCGTGGGCAGCGGCACCGACATGTGGAAAACGTGGGACGACTACCGGGCGGGCACGGCCACGGACTGCGACCTGCGGGAGCTCGAGGAGGGGATCGCGCGCTCGCCCGGCACCTGCATGACGATGGGCACCGCGTCCACGATGACCAGCGCCGCCGACGCGCTCGGCATGACGGTTCCCGGCGCCTCGTCGATTCCCGCGGTCGAATCCGCGCACTACCGGATGGCCGTCAAGGCCGGGCAGACGATCGTCCAGTGGGTGTGGGACGAGGTAACACCGAAATCCAAGCTCACCCGCGAGGCGTTCGAAGACGCCGCCGCGACGGTCCTGGCGCTCGGCGGCTCGACGAACGCCCTCATCCACCTGATCGCGATGGCCGGGCGCGCCGGGGTGTCGCTGACTCTCGACGATTTCGACGCGATCTCCCGCCGCGTCCCGTGGCTGGCCAACATCCGCCCGTCCGGGAAGTACCTGATGGAGGACTTCTACTACGCCGGGGGACTCCCGGCCCTGCTCGGTCAGCTGTCGAAGGTCCCCGGCGCCCTCAACGCGAACTATCCGGAACAGCCGATCTATCACGACGATGTGATCCGCTCACCGGAGCACGCGCTCTCCCCGGAGGCCGGGATCGCCGTGCTGCGCGGCAACCTGGCGCCGGACGGCGCGGTGATCAAGCACATCGCAGCCGAGCGGCACCTCTTGCGGCATACGGGTCCGGCGGTCGTCTTCGACAGCTACCAGGACATGCGCGCGCGCATCAACGACCCGGCGCTGAACATCACGCCGGACTCGGTCCTGGTCCTGCGCAACGTCGGCCCGCGCGGCGCCGGCATGCCCGAATACGGTCAGCTCCCCATCCCCGACTACCTGCTCGCGCAGGGCGTGCGCGACATGGTCCGCATCAGCGACGCCCGGATGAGCGGCACGAGCTACGGCGCCTGCGTCCTGCACGTCGCGCCGGAGGCCTGGGTCGGCGGCCCCCTGGCCCTGCTGCGGACAGGCGACGAGATCACGCTGGACGTGCCGGCCCGAACCCTTCAAGCTCATATCCCTGAACGTTCCATGATCTCCCGCCGTGACCAGTGGCTCGCCCCGCCGCCCAGGTTCGGCCGCGGGTACGGCGCCCTGTTCACCGAACACGTCACGCAGGCGAACGAGGGCTGCGACTTCGCCTTCCTCGCCCGGGAGGGCGCCTACCCGGAACCGGACCCAAGCTAGGCTCCCTCTGTGACCTTTACCTCCGCTTACGTCTACCCGTGGGATGTCGACGGGGACCCGGCCGCCGCCGCGCGGATCGCGGACCTGTCTGTCGGGCAAGTCTCCCTGGCCGCCGCCTACCACGAAGTCCGGGCGATCACCCCGTTCCACCCCTGGCATCGCGTCGTGAACCGGAACTCGGCCGTTTACTACCGGCCCGACCCGGAGCACTGGCAGGGCTCCGCCCTCCGGCCGACGTTCGACGGGAACGAAGACGACCGGCTAGGGACGTTCGGGAAAAGCGCCTTGGAATTTCAGGCCGCCGGGCTGCGGGTGAGCGCCTGGCTGGTGATCACCCACAACGAGACGCTGGGCGCGGCCCACCCCGGAGCCGTGGTGCGCAACGCGTTCGGCGACTCCTACCCCTGGGCGCTGTGCGCGGCCTCGCCGGCGGTGCGCGAGTACGCGGCTCGGCTCGCGGCCGAGGTCGCGGCGCTGCCCTACGTCGACGGGATCGAGCTCGAGGCGTGCGGCTGGAGCGGGTTCGGCCACGAGTCCGCGCACGACAAGACCGGGCTGTCGGGCGGGCCGCTGGACCTGTGCTTCTGCGCGTCGTGCGAGAAGGTGTACGACGGTGCCGGGCTGGACGTGGAGCGGGCCCGGGACACCGTGCGCGCCGCGATCGACGGGCGCGCGTCGCTGGACACGTCGATGGCCGCGCGGCTGGACGGGGCACTGTCGGCCGTACGCGCCGGGGTGGCCGCGGATTTCCTGCGCGAAGTCGTGACCGCCGCGCGGCAGGCCGCGCCCGGCAAGCCGGTGCTCGTGCATACGCATCCGGATCCGCGCGAGACCGGCTCGAACCCGGGCTTCGACAGCGCGGCGGTGGCCGTGACGGACGGGGTGATCCTCGGCGTCCCGGCGTCCCCGTCGCTGGCTGCCCGGTTGGTCACGCGGGCGGCGGCCGCGTACAAGGGGCACCCGGAGCGGATCGGGGTAAGCCTGCCCGCGGTATCCGCGCTAGGAGCGCAGACGAGCGTGCTGCCGGCGCTGGCGGACGCGGCCTTGCAGGCCGGGGCGACTGAACTGCGGTTCTACCACGCCGGGCTCGCCTCGACGGCCGACCTCGCCGCGATCCGCGAGGTGGCCGTCGGGACGGCCGTGGTCTAACCGGCGGTCAGGAGGCAAGGCGCTGGCGTTCCTCCAGCGCCTTGCGGTACTCGGCGACGACGATTTCGGTGAGTTCCTGTGCCGATGTCTCGTCGCTGCGCTTGTCCAGGGTGATCTTGCCGCCCTGGATCATGTTCACCCGGTCGCAGACCTCGAGCACCTGCCCGTAGTTGTGGGCGATGATGATGATCGAGACGTCTGCCTCCTCCTTCAGCTTGCGGACGAGGTCGAGGATGATCGCGCCTTCCTTGACGCCCATGGCGGCGAGCGGCTCGTCCAGCAGCAGGATCTTCGGGTTGGAGAACACTGAGCGTGCCACCGCGATCGCCTGCCGCTGGCCACCGGACAGCTGCGACACCAGCGCGGTCTCCGACGGGATCCGCACGCCCATCTCGTCGAGGCGCTGCTTGGCCTCGCGGCGCATGAGCCTGGCGTTCAGCAGCGGGCCGATCCGCTTTTCCCGGTTCAGGAACATGTTCATGTACACGGGGAGCTGGTTGACGAGCGCGAGATCCTGGTAGACCGCGTCGATGCCGAGGGACCGGGCGTGGTCGACCGACTTGAACTGCACTGGCTCGTCATTGAGGAAGATCTGCCCGGTCGTCGGCGGCTGGAAGCCGCAGATGATCTTGAGCAGGGTGGACTTGCCGGCGCCGTTGTCGCCGATCAGCCCGAGTACCTCGCCTTTGCCCAGGTGCAGGTTGATGTCGGTCAGCGCGGTCACCGCGCCGTACCGCTTGCCGACGTGCTCGACGCGGAGCACGTCGCCGCTGTAACCGGCGGTTTCGGTCATGGTTACCGCCCCCTCCTCTCGCGCAGCCTGGTGAGCTGCACATTGGCGACCATGGCGATAAGGATCGCGGCGCCGTTGATGACGTACAGCAGGTTGGCGCTGACGCCCTCGATGGTGAAGCCCACTGTCAGGTTGGCCAGCACGATCGCGCCGAAGCATGCACCGATGATGGTGCCGGACCCGCCGAGCATGGCCGTGCCGCCGATGACCGCCGCGGTGACCGCGTTGAACATCGGCGTGTAGCTAGCGGCGTTCGGATCGATAGTGCTGGTGAAGTACATCGTCTGGAACCCGACCAGCGCGCCGAGCACGCCGGTGAGCATGAAGTTCCCGTACTTGATCTTGGCTATGCTGATGCCCGCTTCCTGCGACCCCAGCAGGTTGCCGCCGACGGCCACCGTGTGCAGCCCCCAGCGGGTCCGGGTGAGCAGGATGTGGAAGATCACGGTGAGCACGACGGCCCAGACCAGCCACGAGTACTGGTTACCGCCGCCGAGCCAGCTCCCGAAGTTGGCCATGTTCGGGGGGACACTGACCTGCACGGCGTGCGAGGTGTAGAGCGTGATGCCCCACGCCACGAAGCCGGTGCCGAGCGTGGTGATGAAGGACGGAACGCCGACGGTGACGGTGAGGAAGCCGTTGATAAAGCCGACCAAGGCGCCGATGAGCAGCCCGATGATGACGGCCAGCAGCGCTGGCACGTGGTAATAGACGTCCAGGAAGTACGCCATGAGCGGGCAGAGGCCAAGCATGAACCCGACCGACAGGTCGATCTCGCCGCAAATCAGCAGGAAAACCTCGCCCAGCGCGATGATGATGATCGCCGGGAACTGCTGGTTAAACGTAACGGAGAGGGTTGTCGTCGAGACAAAGGTCGGGTTCGCGATCCAGAAGGCGACGAAGGTCACCGCGGCGATCACGAATACGGCGGCCTCGCGCTGCCTGACCAGGTGCTGAATCATGCCTGTCAGCGACCGGCCCCCTCCCTGCGCGCTGCGGCGCGGCGGGCTGCCAGTCACGCCCGGACTGTGCTGGGTTGTCTCACTCACCTGAACATTCCTGTCTCTTCCGGTTCTATGTCATAGCTGCGTACTGGCGGTGCCCGGGTCTCGGTCCGCCGCGCAGTGCGGGCAGGCCCGGCGAACCGGGTCTGCCCGCGTCCTTGCTGTGCTGGCCGTCAGGTGCTGGTCGTCGCCGGCGGGTTGTCGATCGGGCCGGCCTTCCGCGGGATGTACATCTGGGCGGACGAGTTGCCCTGGAAGCGGCTGTTGGTGCTGAACGCCGTCAGGTTGTCCTTCTTCAGCAGGGTGAGGCCCGTGTCGGTGTCCGACGGCGGCAGCTGCGCTCCGGACAGGTTGTACAGGTAGAGGTACAAGACCGGCAGGAAGCCCTGCTGGTACGGGTCCTGGAAGATGGTGAAGTCCAGGGCGCCGCTCTGGATGCCGGTCAGGGTCGACGCGGCGGTGTCGAATCCCCCAGTGGGGAGCTTCACGCCGCCGGCCTGCTTGAGCGCTCCGGGGATGTAGGACGTCGATCCAGAGTCCACCGCGAAGAGCCCGGCGGCGTCCTTGTTGGCCAGAAGCCAGGCCTCCATCTTGCTCTGCTCGGTGGAGGTGTCTGTGGTGGTGTTGATCGTTTCCAGCTGGTACTTGCTGCTGAGAACGGATGCGGCACCGTCGAGCCGGGGCTGGATGTTGCCCGCGCCCGGCTGGGCGATGGCCATGCCGATCTTCCCGCCGTTGGGAACCAGCTGGGCGATCTGGCTGCCCATGACCTGGCCGGAGATGTAGAGCGCCTGCCCCACGTAGGCGAGCCGGTTAGTGCCGATGACCGCCTTCCCGTTGACGTACACGCCGTCGGCGTTGTACGAGACCACCGGAATGCCGTCGTCCATCGCGGTCTTCACGACCGAGGTGAACCCGGTGGCGGTGGGCACGGTCGTCGCGATGCCGCCCGCCTTCGCCGCGATCGCCTCGTTGAAGTAGCTCACCATGTTCGCGACGTCCTGGTTCGGGTCGCCGCCCCAGTTCGGCTTGGGCAGCCCGAGCAGGGCGGCCGCGTCCTGGAACCCGTACTGGGTGGGAGTGAAGAACTCATTGGTGTCGGCGTGGTTGACGAACCAGAACTGCCACTTAGGCGTGGTCGGGAAATTCCCAGCCACGTCCTTTGTGGTGGACGCGCTGGACGAACTGCTGGACGAGCACGCGGAGATCAGCGCCGACGCCGCCGCGGTCGCGCTGAACAGCCCCGCACCCCCAAGCAGCCGCCGTCGGCTGGGCCCATCCTTCATGTTCAGGGTCTGTATAGCTTCATCGACCACCGGGTCGACTTTCTTCATCAGGACCTCCCTTGGGCCTGACCGGCCTGTCCGCAGATGTGAACGCTCACATCAGGTGCCACGAGGTGACATAGCAAGATTTAGATCATTAATCCCCGTACGTCAATGAGGATGGAGTGACTGAAGGCCGATGGTAGTTAACGTCCTGGTAACGGTCCACTAGCCAGGGCGTCCCCCGCCCGTCCGCCTCACACTCCTGCCCGCTTTTCTCCCCCATCTCGGGCCCGTTCATTCATGCCTTCTTCCCCGTCCTCGTCTGCCGGACACTTCTGGCAAGAGTGGTCCCGCTACTCTCGATGACATGAACGGGCTGTCACTGCCGGAGTGGCTGGTGCTCGCGATTCTCACCCAGCGGCCAGCGCATGGCTTCGCCCTCGCGCAGATGACGGCCCCTGACGGTGAGTTCGGGCGAGTCTGGCAGATCCCCAAGGCCGTCATCTACCGGGCGATCGGCCGCCTGCTCGACGCTGAGCTAATCGCACCGGAAGGGGTGGAACCAGGCCAGGGACCACAGCGCACGATCTACGCCGCCACGCCGCGGGGACGGGAACGGGCACGCGAGTGGGTGCATACCCCGGTCCCGCACATCCGGGACATCCGGTCTCACCTGCTGCTCAAGCTCGCCCTGCTCGACCGGGCCGGAGACGACTCGGCCGGCCTGCTCCGCGAGCAGCGGGCGGTTCTCACCCCGATCGCCCAGGCGATCGAGGCGAAGCAGGCCGCCCACGCGGAGCACGGTTTCGACGCCGTCCTCCTGGCCTGGCGCAAATCCTCGGCGTTCGCCGCCCTGGACTTCATCGATTCAATCAGCCAGGCCGACCCGCCACCTTCGGCTGACGACGAGCCCCCACCTGAGGACACCCCGCCACCTGGGGACACCCCGCCACCTGAGGACACCCCGCCACCTGAGGATCCGCCACCTGACGACCCTCCACTCGCGCCCCGCGACCCCACCGTCGCCGACTGACGACGACTCCTCCTCTGTACCCCTGGCACCCGCTGCACTTCTGGCACCCCGTATCCGTGGCGTCCTCTGTGTCCCTCGCGCACGGCCGCCGGCGCAGACGCCCCTGCCCGCACGCCCCTGCCCACACGGTTTCATGGGTCGTTGCTGCCATGAGGGTCGTCGTTGGCCTCCGGATCGCGTACGCGCCGGATATACCTGCTTATGTCCGGCGCTTGTTCATCCCTGACAGGCCCGGCTGTGCTCGCCAGCAAGATCATGGCTCGTTCTCGCCAAATAGGGCCATCTGTGGCTCTGGTACACATAACGTGAAAATACGACGGACGTCTCTCGGTGTCACCTCATGTAACACGCGAGTAACTGTGGTCACAGGGTTCGCGCTCCGGGATTGGTGCGGATGCGCCAGCGCACCAGCTCTATTGGATCTCGTGCGCCATCGAGCCAGAACCCGGCTCACGACACGGCCGTGACCATCAGGGGTATCCCGAAATGCGTAGTTGAACACGGTATGTAGTGGTAAATCAGGCACGCCGTAGGGGGCAAATCGGGGTCTTGGCGCGTTTGACCCATGAAATTGATCGTGGAGTGGGGACCGTCGGTCGTGGAACGGGCAGGCGGGCGGCGCCATCGTGGTAGACCGCGTGTGTCATACGTAAGGCGTCCGGGAGTCGCGAATGGCATTCGGGATCCGGTCGCCAACGGGTACGAATGCGCAATCGAGCCCGTGGCCTAGCCTGCTCAAATGCGCCACCGAGCCGGCTATGGTGTGTTCAAATGCGCATTTGGGCCCGCGGTGGCCCGGCCCGCGGCTGGGCCCGCGGTGGCCCGGCCTGCGGCTGGGGCCGCGGTAGTCCGGCCTGCGGCTGGGGCCGCGGTGGCCCGGCCCGCGGACGGGCCTGCCCGGGCTAGGTCGCCGGCGGGTGGCGGCGGGTGGTCGTGTGCCGGTTAGCGGCGAACGGCGACGGCGTAGAACCGCTCTTCCGCGTCGTCATAGGTCGTGAGTTGCCAGCCGGTCACCGTGGTCAGGTGGCGGAGCGGGCCCGCGGCGAGTGGCTCGTCCGGCCGCAGGGCCCGGCCGTGGCGGGCGGCCAGTGCCGCGCGGCCGGACGGGTGGAACAGCACAAGACGCCCGCCGGGACGGGTGACCCGCGCGAGTTCGCGGAACCCCGCCTCGGCGTCCGGCAGGTGGCTGACCAGGCCTGCCGCGAATACACCGTCGGCCATCGCGTCGGCCAGCGGGAGTTGTCGCGCGTCGCTGAGCACGATCCCGGCGCCCGCCGTCGAGCACCGGGCGCGCGCGGCGAGGAGCATCTCCGGGGTCAGGTCGACCGCGATTACTCTCCCGAACGGCCCGACGGACTCCCGCAGCGCCGGCACCGCCCGTCCCGTTCCGCATCCGACATCGATAACTATGCCCCCCGCGCGGATTCCCGCCGCGGCGATCGCGGCGGCGTAGGCGGGCATGTCATCACCGAACTTGGTGTCCCAGGTGCTGGCGCGGCACCCGAAGAACGCCTGCGTCTGCCGGACATACTCGCTGACACCGGTCGACTCCGTCATGTCTCCATCATGCAGATGCCGGGGATATTCGCGCAACAAGCAGGATGTGCGGCGATAACTGGTGTGTTTGGTCGTGCGTGCGGCGCTCGGCGTCAGGCAGGTCAGGACCGGACGAGCCGGGCTATCGCGCTGGAGGCCTCGCGGATTTTCTCCTCCTTGGCGTCGCCTTCCTCCAGCACGGCCTGCGCGACGCAATGGCCGAGATGATCCTCGAGCAGCCCGAGGGCCACCGCTTGCAGGGCCCTCGTCACCGCCGAGACCTGAGTCAGGATGTCGATGCAGTACTTATCCTCGTCGACCATCCGCTGCAGGCCGCGTACCTGTCCCTCGATGCGGCGCAGTCGCTTGAGGTAGTTGTCCTTGTCGGGTGTGTAACCGTGCATGCGTGCTCTCCAAGGCGTACGCGGGACCGCTGAAGCCGCAGGGCTGCTCGGTATGACGAATACCGGGAGCGGCGCCATGTCAGCGGAGACGAGGACGAGGTACAGCCCATGTTCTGTAGGTGCCCGGCTCCGGCCGGAAAGTTCCCGCGATCCGCGTAGTTCTTCGCGATACGCGAAGTTCTCCGCGGCGCCGTGGCGTCCTTCGAATACCTCATATGGGTTTAGTTGATACCCCGGGCATGTATTGCTAATACCGTAATGGGGTTTATCAAAACGATCGATAAACGAAGTCATATGTGCATCTACCTGCGGTTTCATGGATTAACTTGCGTAATTCCGGGAGTTCAACCTATTGTTCTTATTAACATTCTGCGGGGCGTGAGAGCTGTCCCCTGAGGGCGGGGCAACCGGAAGGAATTGTGATGAGTGACATTGCCGTGCCGGGTTCCGGGGCGCTGCGCGCGGCCGGGACCGTGCCGGCCGCGGACGGCGCCGTGGGTGGAGCCACGGGTACCGCGCTGAGCCTCCGGCGGGCCCTGCAGCTTGGGCTGGCCGGCGTGTGGCTGGTCGACGCCTTGCTGCAATACCAGCAGTTCATGTTCACGAAGGCCTTCGGCCAGATGCTGGCCGAAGGCGCGCCCGGCAATCCCGGCTTCCTCGCCCGGCCGATCACCTGGGACGCCACGCTCGTCGAGCAGCACGCGGTCCTGCTGAACGCCATCTTCGCGACCGTCCAGCTGCTGCTCGGCCTCGGCATCGCGTTCCGTCCCACTGTCCGGATCGCGCTCGGCGCGTCAATCGCCTGGTCGCTCGCGGTCTGGTGGCTGGGGGAGGGACTCGGCGGCGTGCTGAACGGCACGGCGAACCCGCTGACGGGTGCCCCCGGTGCCGTGATCATCTACGCACTCCTTGCCGTCGTGCTCTGGCCCCGGAGCGGGGACAGCGCAAGCGGGGACAGTGTTGCGGGGACGTTCGGGAAAACGGGCGCGGCCGGGACACGAGTCGCCCGGGCGCTGTGGAGCGTCCTGTGGCTGAGCTTCGCCTATTTCGCGTTGCTGCCCGCCAACCGGGCGCCGCAGGGCACGCAGTCCGCGATCGCCGCGAACGTCGGCGGCGAGCCTGCGTGGCTCGCCGCGATCGAGCGGAACGCCGCGTCGCTGACGGCCCACCAGGGGCTGGCCATATCGATCGTGTTCGCCGTGGCGTATGTCGTGATCGGCGTGGGTGCCTGGCTGCCACGGCGGTATAGGAAGGCCACGCTGATCCTCGCCCTCGTGGTGTCGGCCATGATCTGGGTCGTGGGCGAGGCATTCGGCATGATCCTGGCCGGCGGCGCGACCGACGCGAACTCCGGGCCGCTGCTCGCGCTGCTGGCGCTTGCCTTCTGGCCCGTCCGGTCGCCGGCCGGGGCCCGGAACAGTCGGGCCCGCGACAGTCGGGCTCGCGACAGTCGGGCCCGCGACAGCCAGGTCCGCGACAACGACGAGATGACCGTGCTCGAAGGGAACGACCGCTAATGCCACCCGCCTGGATCCTCGATATCCTCGCCGCCGCCATGCTGGTCGTCGCGGCGTTGAGCGTGACCCGGCTGACCACGACCTGGCTGGCCGCCCGGGCGGTCCCGGGCCGGTCGTGGCCGCGTTCGGAAGACGCCGCGGACTGCGACGCGGCGCACGTGCTGATGGGCATCGCGATGGCCGGAATGCTGGTGTCGAGCGTGCAGACCTTGCCCAGCGGCGCGTGGGAAGTGGTCTTCGGCCTCGCGACCGCCTGGTTCGCCTGGCGGGTCGCGCGCGATGTCCGCGCGAACGGCGTCCGCGCGCTGTCGGGCCCGCACTTCACCCCGCACCTCGTGCACTCGGCGGCGATGGTGTACATGTACGCGGCCATCACGGTGGGCGGCGGCGCCATGAGCGGGATGGCGATGGGCGGTACGGGCATCAGCGGCGGGGCGCAGGCGCTGGAGTACCCGACCCTCGGGCTCGTGTTCGGCCTAGTTCTCGCCGGTTACAGTGTCTGGGACCTCGATCAGTTGTCCGGGCAGCGCCGCGGAGTCGTCGCCGTGCCGGGCGGGGCGACCGTGTCCGTGCCCGCCGGTGCCGCAATTGTGAGCCCCGTTTCCGTGAGCACAGACGGCGCGGCGACCGGCGGCGTGGCCGCGCGGGGGCTCCTGACGTCGCCGACCGTGACGACCGGTTGCCGGATCGCCATGGGCGTGACGATGGCCTTCATGCTGTTCGTCATGATCTGACGGCCCGCGATCGGGGCGGTCGGCCCGGTATACGAGCCGACCCGGGAACTAACTCGCGAGTTCTGCTCACTACTAACCGTGTATCGATGCTCTGGCTGTGCCAGGCCGAATGAGGTGATCGCGTGACGCCCGCGGCCAAGCTGGTCGGTTTCCTGCTGCTGCTCGTGGTCATCTTCGCGGGCGCGCGTTTCGCCGGCGCCCGGCTCGGCCCGGTGGACCCGGGAACCGCGAAGGTCCAGTGCACCGGCGCGTGTGGCGGCGGCGCAGGGATGTCCGGAATGACAGGAATGTCGCAGTGACGGCCGGCGAACCAATGCCCGTCGGCGAACCAGTGACCACCGAAGAGCTCGTGGTCACCGGCATGACCTGCGGTTCCTGCGCGGCCCGGATCGAGCGGCGGCTGAACCGCCTGGACGGTGTCTCGGCGACGGTCAGCTACGCGACCGGGCGGGCGTACTTCACCAGCCGGGGCGGGCGTGACATGCCCGAGCTGATCAGCGTGATCGACTCGACGGGATACAAGGCGGAACTCCCCGCTCCGCCGGACGGCGACGGGCAGGGCAAGGACGAGCGGCGGCAGGACGCGCAGACCCGGGCACTGGCGCGACGGATCGCGGGATGCGCACCGCTGGCCGTGGTCGTGATCGCGCTGGCGATGGTGCCCGCGGCCCAGTTCGACGGCTGGCAGTGGCTGAGCCTCTTGCTCGCCGCGCCCGTAGTCGGCTGGGGCGCCTGGCCGCTGCATCGCACCGCCTGGAACGGGCTGGGGCACGGCGCGGCGACAATGGACACGCTGGTCAGCCTGGCGGTCGGGGTCTCGTTCGGCTGGTCGCTGTACGCGCTGCTGTTCGGGGGCGCGGGGGCGGTGGGCATGCGGATGCCGTTCACGTTCACCTTCAGCACGGCCAGCGGCATGACCTTGTACCTGGACGCCGCGGTCGGGGTGACCACCGCCGTGCTCGCCGGCCGCTACCTCGAGGCCCGGGCCCGGCGAGAGTCGGGCTCGGCGATCGCCGCGCTGGCGAACCTGGGGGCGAAGACCGCGGCCGTGCGCCGGGACGGGGCGGAGCGTCGGGTGCCGGTGTCGGAACTGGGCGTCGGTGACTTGTTCGTGGTCCGGCCGGGGGAGAAGATCGCCGCCGACGGGATCGTCGCGGAGGGCGGGTCCGCCGTCGACGCCTCGCTGGTGACGGGGGAGTCCCTGCCGGCCGAGGTGATGCCCGGGGACACGGTGACTGGCGGGACCGTGAACATGAGCGGCCGGCTGGTGGTCCGTGCCACCAAGGTCGGCGGGGACACGCTCTTGGCCCAGATCACCCGGCTGGTCAGCGCCGCGCAGGGTACCAAGGCGAGCGCGCAGCGGTTGGCCGACCGGATCGCCGCGGTCTTCGTGCCGTGCGTGATCAGCCTGGCCGCCGCGACGCTGGGGTTCTGGCTGGGCGCGGGCCTGTCGGGGGCTGAGGCCGGGAGCGCCGCTGTCGCGGTGCTGGTCGTGGCCTGCCCGTGCGCCCTCGGCCTGGCCACGCCGGCCGCGCTCGTCGCCGCCGTCGGACGCGGCGCCCGGCTCGGCGTGCTGGTCAAGAGCGCGCGGGTGCTGGAGTCGGCCCGGCGCACCAGGGTCGTGGTGCTGGATAAGACGGGCACGCTGACCAGCGGCGTCATGACGGTCATCGAAGTGACCACGACACCTGGGACCAGCGAGGGCGAGAACGAGGACGGGGACGAAAACGAGGCGCTCCTGCTGGCGGGGGCGGTGGAGGACGCCTCGGAGCACCCCATCGGGCAGGCGATCGCCCGCGCGGCCTCGGCCCGCTTCGGCGACCTGCCCGCGGTCGCCGGCTTCGCGGCGTTGCCAGGTGCCGGGGCGATGGGCACGGTCGCGGGCCGTGTGGTGGTCGTGGGCAGCCCGAAACTGCTGCGCGACCGGTCATTCTCGGTGCCGGAGGCCCTGCTGGAAACCCTGGACAGGGCCGCGGCCAGCGGCCGGACGGCGGTGCTGGCCGGCTGGGACGGGCAGGCGCGGGCCGCGCTGGTGGTCAGCGACCAGTTGCGGCCGGGCGCGGAGTCCGCCGTGGCGCGCATTCGCGGGCTGGGGCTGCGCCCGGTGCTGCTCACCGGCGACAGCGCGCACACCGCGCGGGCGGTGGCCGCCCAGGTGGGCATCCCCGCGGACAGCGTGTTCGCCGAGGTGCCGCCGGAGGGCAAGGCCGCGGTCGTGCGGGAGTTGCGGGCCAGCGGGCAGCCGGTCGCGTTCGCGGGTGACGGGGTGAACGACGCGGCCGCCCTGGCGGTGGCGGACCTGGGCATGGCGGTCGGCACCGGGACCGACGTGGCCATCGGCGCGGCCGGGCTGACCCTGGTCGGCGGCGACCCCGGGAGTATCGCGGACGCCATCGAACTGGCGCGGGCGACGATGCGGGTGATCCGGGCCAACCTGGTCTGGGCGTCCGGTTACAACCTGATCGCGATCCCCCTGGCCGCGCTGGGGTACCTCAACCCGCTGTTCGCCGGCATCGCGATGTCCGGCAGTTCCCTGATCGTGGTGCTCAACAGCCTGCGGCTGCGCCGCTTCCGGCCCTCGGCCCATGACATTACTTCGGCGAGCCCAGCCATCACGTCGCAGGGCATTCCCCACGCTCCCGCGACTCGCGCCGCCGCGCTGAAGGGAGACGTGCGGTGACTGCCACGGACGCACGCCCCGCCCGGCAGGCCACCGGGCAAGCCGCCGGGCGGGGCGGCCTCGCGGAGGCCGCACGGGCCGCCGCCGGGCCGCTAATCTGCGCCGTCTTGCTGATCGGCGCGCTGTCGGCCTGGACCGCCGTCGGCGGCGCCGGGACGCTGACCCGGGCGCGGCTGCAGGTCACCCTGTCCGCCGTCCCCATGCAGGGGTTCACGGCGCGGGCCGCTGCCAAGGCCGGGTCGGCTCGCGTCTACTTGGACATCCGCAATCTCGACAGCACCCCGGACCAGCTGATCGCCATTCGCAGTCCCATCGCGAGCCGTATCGTGCTGGTCACGGGCGGACTGACGGGGGGCAGGCCGACCGTGGTGCGGGCGCTGGCCGTGCCGGGCGACGGGACTCTCGACCTGAGCCCGCTGGGCGACGGCGCGATCCTGGAGGACCCGGCACCTTACTTCTCCCGGTCCAGCGTGCCCCTGACACTGGTCTTCCGGGACGCCGGGCAGGTCACGATCAACGCGGCCGTTACTCCGCCCGGCACGCCCTGACGGCCATTCCGGAGTGCCTCGGCTATTGTCGGGAGGGCGTTGGTAAGCCGAGGACAGTGGGGGAGCAGGCCAGCCATGAAACTGAGCGCGCGTAATCAGATTCCGGCCCGGGTCACGGGGATCAACTCCGGAGAGGCGATCGCGAACGTCGAACTGGACGCCGGGGGCGTGCGCCTGGTCGCGTCGGTCACCGTCGAGGCGGTCCGTGAACTCGGGATCGCCGAGGGCAGCACGGTCCACGCGATCATCAAGGCGTCCGACGTGATCCTGGCGACCGGCGACTGACCGCCGGCGGCCGACCACCGGCGAGTGGCCGCGGGCGACGGGCGGGCCGCCCGCGCGCGCGTTTGACGTGTGCGACTGCGTTAGAGTCGCAGCATGCCGCTGTACCGCATCCGGGAAGCCGCCGATCTGCTCGGTGTCAGCTATGACACCATGCTTCGCTGGGCCGACAGCGGGCGCATCGAGAAGATGACGGACGATTCCGGTCGCCTGGCGGTGGACGGCGCCGCGCTGGCGGAGTTCGCCCGGACGCGCGCGGAGACCGGCGCGCCCGCGTCGCCGAACGGGACGCCGGTCGCGGGGCATTCGATGCGCAACCGGTTCACCGGGCTCGTCACCCGTGTCATCAAGGACTCGGTGATGGCCCAGGTCGAGGTGCAGGCCGGGCCGCACCGGTTCGTCTCGCTGCTAAGCCGCGAGGCCGTCGACGAACTGCGGCTCGAGCCCGGCATGCTCGCGATCGCGGCGGTCAAGGCGACGAACGTGGCCGTCGAGATCCCCGCGGCGCTCCCGCGCCGCCACGCCTGAGCGCGAATCCGGTCAGGACCGGGGCCGGCCGCGCCGCTCGGCCGGGCGTGCGCGGAACCGCTGGAGCCGCAGGCTGTTGGAGACCACGAACGCGGACGACGCCGTCATCGCCAGGGAGGCGAGGACGGGGTTGAGGAAGCCCAGGGCCGCGAGGGGGATGACCGCCACGTTGTAGCCGAAGGCCCAGCCCAGGTTCATCCGGATCGTGCGGAACGTCGCGCGGGAGAGCCGGATCGCGTCCGGCACCGCCCGCAGGTCGTCGCTGAGCAGAATCAGGTCGGCGGCGCAGATCGCGACGTCCGTGCCGGAGCCGAGCGCGAGGCCGAGGTCGGCCTCCGCAAGGGCCGGGGCGTCGTTCACGCCGTCGCCGACCATCGCGACCTGGCGTCCGCCGGCCTTCAGCGCGGCGATGACGGCCGCCTTGCCGTCCGGCATGGTCCCGGCGATGACCTCGTCGATCCCGACGGAGACGCCGACCGCGCGGGCGGTGGCCTCGTTGTCCCCGGTCAGCAGGATCGGATGCAGGCCCAGCGCTTTCAGCTCGGCGACAGCGGCGGGAGCCGACGGCTTGACCGCGTCGGCGACGGCGACGGCGCCGCGCGCGACTCCGTCCCAGGCGATCACGACAGTGGTCCGCCCGTCCCGCTCCCACGCCCGGCACTGCCCAGCCAGGGCGTCCGGGACCGGCACGTCCTGGTCGGTGAGCAGCTTGTCCCGTCCGATCAGGACCTCGTGCCCGTCGACGATCCCGCGCGCGCCGAGCCCCGGGAGGACCTTGAAGGCATCCGCCTGGGGGAGCGTCCCGCACTCGGCCCGGCCGGCGGCGGTGATCGCCGCGGCGACCGCGTGCTCCGACGCCTGCTCGACCGCGCCCGCGTAGCGGAGCAGATCGCGCCGCGCGGCATCACCGGCGGGGCCGTCGGCGGTCGCGACATCGATCAGCGCCATCTGCCCGGTCGTGACCGTGCCGGTCTTGTCGAGCACCACGACGCCGATCGATTTCGACGTCTCGAGGGGCTGGTAACCCTTGATGAACACGCCCATCTTGGCTCCGCGGCCGCAGGCGGCGACGAGCGCGGCCGGGGTGGCCAGGCCGAGCGCGCACGGGCACGCGATGATCAGCACCGCCAGCCCGGCGCTGAACGAGTGCGCGACCGTGCCCCCGGCCAGCAGCCAGCCGGCCAGGGTCAGGGCGGCGGCGCACAGCACGGCGGGCACGAACACGCCGCAGACCCGGTCCGCGACCCGCTGCACCGCGGCCTTCTCGGCCTGCGCCTGCTCGACGAGCCGGATCAGGTGCGACAGCTGGGTGTCCTTGCCGACCCGGTCGGCCCGGACGACGAGGCGGCCGGTGAGCGCGACGGTGCCGCCGATCACGGTGTCGCCCACGGCCACGTCGGCCGGCACCGACTCGCCGGTCATCATGCTGCGGTCCACCGCGGTCTGGCCGAACAGCACCTCGCCGTCGGCCGCGATCGTCTCGCCCGGCAGGACGCGGAACTTCTCGCCGGCGCGCAGCTGCCTGGCCGGGACGAACCGCTCGATGCCGTCCGGGCCGATCACGCACACGTCCCGGGCCGACGCGCCCTCCAGGTCGCGCATCGCCGCGCCCGCCAGCCGACGGGCCCGGGCCTCATACAGCCGCCCGGCCAGCAGGAACGTGGTGACCGCGGCGGCGCTCTCCAGGTAGATGCCGCCGCCGGAGTAGTGGATCAGCTGCTGCCACAGTGTTCCGCCCGGCTCACGGGGATCGAGGACGAACATGGCGTAAACCGACCAGCCGGACGCGGCGATGATGCCCAGCGACACCAGCGTGTCCATCGACGTCGAGCGGTGCCGGAGGTTCGTCCACGCGACGCGGTGGAACGGCCACGCGCACCACAGCGTCACCGGCAGCGCGCACACGACGAGCAGCCACTGCCAGCCGGGGAACCGCGCCGACGGCAGCAGCGACAGCACGACCGATAGGTCCATCAGCGGGACGAAGAAGATGAGCGCGACGATCAGCCGCCGCTTCAGGTAGGCGAACTGCCGCTCCGCCCCGGCCTCGTCGGCGTCGCTTCGCGGGGCACGAGGCACCGCCGAGTATCCGGCCTGCTCGACCACCGTGGTGAGCGCGTCGACGGGCAGGCTGGCTGGCGCGGTGACCATGGCCGTCGCGGTGGCGTAGTTGACCGCCGCGGTGACGTCGTCGAGCTTGTTGAGCTTCTTCGCCACGCGTGCCGCGCACGCCGCGCAGGTCATTCCCCCGATCGACAGCTCGATCTCGCGGACGGCGAGCGGCGCTCGCGTGTCAGTGATGGTGTCCGCCGTCACCTGGTGTCCTAACTGGAGGAGGAGCCGTACTCGATCGGCACGTTCATCGTCTGCGCAGTACGCCAGCGCTTCGTCGCCGGATCGAGCCGCCAGACGGTGAGGGCGCTCCCGGTCGCGGCGAGCGCTTCGGTTTCCCCGGCGGCGGGCAGTGCCAGCGTATCGCTATGGGCCGGCGGCAATGCGGGCAAGGCCCGCCAGGACGCGCGCGGCCCCGCGAGCACGTCGGCGCGGCCGCCGGTGAGGACGACCCCGACGGACCCGTCTGGCCCGAAGGACGCGGATTCCGCCTGCGCGCCGTCCAGCCGCAGGACCGGGGACACCGCCCAGTTCCCGCTGGTGCCGGAGGTCTGCGCGGCCACCAGGACGGCCGTGGTCCCGCTGCCCGCTTCGAGCAGCGCGGTGTCGGTGTCGCCGGTCCTGGTGAGGCGGAGCACCTGAATCCGCTGGTCGGCCAGGGACGCGGGTAGCGACGGCCCGGCCGGGCGCCATTTCCCGCCCGTGTATCCGAAGATGCCCGCTACTCCGGACTGGCCGCAGTCGCCAGCCAGAAGGGGGGAACCCTGCGACGTGAAGGAGATCGCGGTGAGTGCGGTGAGCGCGCACGCACGGCCCGGTGCCGTCGCGGCGAGGGCGGCGCGGCTGGTCAGGCCGGTCCAGCCGGACGCGGCGGAGCTGTACTCGCTGGCCTGCTGGCCGTCGCTGAGCATCAGCAGGTGCCCGTTTGGGGCGGCGGCCAGGGCGTCGGCGACGTTGGCGAGGCTGGTGGCCGGGGCCAGCGTGCTCCAGGACTGGCCGCCGTCGCTGGTGCTCGTGACCGGGGCGAAGGTCAGGTCCAGGCTCGGCCGGATGGCGACGGTCACCGCGTTGGCCTGCCTCCCCGGCCCGTACTGGGGGGCCAGGATCAGGGCGCCGTTGGTCGCGATGGCTGGGGGAGTCTGCAGCGACCAGCGACCCCCGGTGCCGGCGAGCAGGAACAGCTGCCAGAACAGGTTGGGTCCGGTACCGCCCATCGGGAGCACGGCCCAGGTCCCGCCCGGGGTGGTCGCGGATGTGGTGGCCGACAGCGCGGCCGAGTCGGCGACCGGCCGGCTGCCTGTGCTGCCCGTGGCGGTGCTACCCGTAGTGCTGGCGCAGCCGGACGCGGCGACCACTAGGACAAGGGCGGCGAGGCCGCCACGGATCCTGGTCATGACGCCGGCAGCAACTGAGTGGCCGCGCCGGACAGCTCGGCGGCGAACGAGGACTGGGTCGCGGTGGTCCCCGGCCCGGGATCGAAGTCCAGCTCCTGGCGGATGCGGCCGGACTGGTCGAGGACGAACGCGATGTCGCTGTGCCCGAGCATCGCGCCGGCCGGCACGTCTTGCGAGGCGACGCCGTAGCTTGCGTAGATCTTGCGGAGGTAACTCGGGCTGCCGGTCAGGAACAGCCAGTTCGGCAGGCTGTTCAGCCGTTCCTGCTGGTCGAACGCGCGGACGTACGCGAGCTCGTTGTAGAGCGGGTTGACGTTGACGGCTACCAGCTCGACCTGTTTGGCCTGCGCGCGCAGCAGCTCGCCGGCCTGCCTGAACTCCTGGGCGATCAGCGGGCAGTCGGTGACGCACACCGGGTCGAGGAAAGTCAGCAGGATCACCTTGCCGTGCAGGCTGGACAGCGACACCTGCTTGCCCTGCTGGTCGGTGAGGGTGAAGGGGGCCGCCGCGTAGTCGATCGGGCTGGACGTGCCGTCGACGGCCTCCGCGAGGATCGGGCTGGCCGTCGGGCTCGCCTGCGCCTCTGCCAGCGGCACCACGCCGAGGACGATCACGCCGATGGCGGCGATCGACGCCGCCGTCCCGAAGGTGACCCGGGCCAGAGAGCGCGGCACCGTGCCCGGCCGCAGGCGCTCGCGCCAGCTCCGCGTGGTTTCGCTCGCGGCCGTTCCCTCCGGGAGCCGCGTGCACGCGAGATAGCCGGCGACGCCGATCAGGGCCATCGGGATCATGCTGTTCGGATCGGTGCCGAGGCCGCCGAAGAAGCCTAGGTCCTCGATGAGGAGCCAGTCGGCCAGGCAGAAGAGCACGAACACCCATGTGGCCGGGAGGATCACCGGGCGGCGCCCGGTGAGGAACGCCACGCCCACGGCCGCCATCACGATCACGGCGACCAGGTTCACGGCGAGGCCGTGCTGGCCCGTGAACGTCGCGAAGCCGGAGACGACACGGGCGATGAAGCTCGGCTGCGGCGTCTGAGCCATCGACTGGATCATGCCGACGAGCGTGCCCGGCTGCCCGTTCACGCTGCCCTGCCAGAAGCCCCGGCCGGGCCACGCCTGCAAGACGGCCATCCCGATCATGAACAGGCCAAGCCCGCCGAGGAGGAGCCGGCCGAGCCGCGGCGACCGCCAGTAGCGCTCCGGCAGCGCGATCAGGGCCCCGGCCACGGCGTAGATCAGGGCCGCCCCCGGCGCGCCGAACAGCCAGGTCAGCCCGGGCGCCAGGATCCCGCCGAACGATTCGCCGAACACCCAGACCAGCAGCCCCCAGGTCAGGCCGGCCATGCCTGCGAGCCGGGACATGGGCCCCTTCCGGGCGACGATCAGCCAGACGCCGATCCCGGCCTGAATCCACACCGTCGCCGCGGCGGCCTGCACCGGGTGGTAGGACCACGAGGTGCCCGCCCAGTTGACCAGGTGCTGCACCCATACGGGCGAACCCGCGGTGCTGGGCTCGATGACGCCCGAGGGCAACCCCGCCGCCATCTGCGGCTGGGCCTGGAGGATGCCGTCGAGCAGCCACAGGAGCCCGAAGCCGATGCGCAGCACGTCACGTCCCCGCGTTTCGCTCAGGATCAGCGAAACGCGGTGCCCTGCTTGGGAGCCCGTGCCGCCGGCGCCCGTTTCGGCGACGGAATCCGCGCCCGTCCGTTCGCGGACGGCGACCCAGACGATCGAGATGAGGGCGAGGATCGCCAGGACGATCAGCCCTTGATGCTCAAGTGCCGCCCGGAACGCGGCGACGACGGTCGGGTCGTCGGCGTTCAGGCCGCTGTTCATACCGGGCATGGTGCCTGCGGACCTCCACGTGCGATGCGGTCAAACTGTCATGACGCCGCCTAGAAGTGCCGATCGGCCGGGGATTAGTTCCCGCCCCCGGGAACTAATCCCGCCCGTTCCGGCCACTACTGCGGTAGGGACGCTGAGGAGGGGTCGATTTCATGCTCGCTAAGACGGTGCTCGGCTGCGCCGCGGTGCTGGCGCTCGCCGGGTGCGCCAGCGCGTCGTCCGGATCCGCCAGCGTGACCGCGGGCACGGCCTCCGCCGGGAAAGGCGGCCCGGCGGTCACCGTGGACGCGCACTCGGTTCCCGGGGTCGGGACCGTGCTGGTGAACAGTTCCGGCTACGCCCTGTACATGTTCGCCCCGGACAACCACCACTCGGTGACCTGCACGGGGGCTTGCGCGGGCACCTGGCCGCCGCTGACGGTGCAGCCGGACGACGCGCTCGTCGCGGGCCACGGGGTCAGCCAGTCGCTGCTCGGCACCGATCCCAGTCCCGGCGGCGGCGCCCGGGTCGTGACCTACGACGGCTGGCCGCTATACACCTACAGCGGCGACATCCAGCCGGACCAGGCCACGGGCCAGAACGTCGACCTCAACGGCGGCGAATGGTACGTGATCCGCCCGTCCGGCCAGCCGCTGATCCCGGCGCCGTGACCGCCCGCGAGCGCCTGCCGCGTCCGGGTCCGGTCTCGCGGCGCGCGGCCTTGTTCTCCGGCGGCGGCCTGGTCGTCGGCGCCGCCGCGGCCAGTGCCGGCTGGGCGGCCGCCGACCCGTCCGCGCCGGCGACCGCTGCTTCGGCGACCGCTGCTTCGGCGACCGCGTCGGCGGCGCCCGGGTCCGCGGTCATCCCGCCCGACGATGACCTCATGCGCGAGCACGGGGTGCTCAAGCGGGTGCTGCTGTGCTACCGGGAGATGATCGCGACGGCCCAGTCCGGCGGGCAGCTGAGTGCCGCGCACGTCCAGGATTCCGCGCTGATCATCCACGACTTCATCGAGGGATTCCACGAGGGCCTGGAGGAGGGGTACGTGTTCCCGCGGCTGATCCAGGCGGGCCGGCTGAAGAGCACGGTCGATACCCTCCTGGTCCAGCACGCCCGCGGGCGGGTGATCACCCAGTTCCTCCTGACGCACGCGACCCCCGGCCAGCTCGCCAGCCCGGGCATGAAGACCAGGCTGGCGACGGCGATGCGGGCGTTCGACCGGATGTACGAGCCGCACGAAGCCCGCGAGGACACGGTGATCTTCCCCGCGTTCCGCGACCTCCTCACGGGCACAGAACTGACCGATCTCGGCCGGCACTTCGCCGATCTGGAGCGCCAGCAGTTCCATGCCGACGAGTTCACCGCGATGGTGAACCGCGTGGCCGGGATCGAGCAGGAACTGGGGATCTACGACCTAAACCAGTTCACGCCGGTAGTCACTCAGTACCTGCCGCCTACCGCCTGAAACGCGACCCGCGGCGGGGCCAGGCGGAAATCGGGGTCCACCTGCGACGCCAGGTCCTCGCCGACGGCGGCGTTGGCCCAGGCGCGGGCGTTGCGCAGATGGAAGTCCACGGCCTGGCGGGTGTGCTTCTCCCAGTCGCGTTCCCGCTCGTCGAGGGCGGAACGCAGGCTGGCCAGCGAGTCCAGCGTGCGCTGGCTCAGGTCCGCCAGGGCGAACGGCCGCCCCTGCTCCAGCGCGCGCACGGCGGGCTCGAACGGGAGGAACGCCACGACCGCGTCGCCCGCCTCCGCGCGGAGGAACGACACGTCGGCCTCCTCCGTCACCTTGTTCCCGGCGACGATGACGCCGACGTCGTACCCGCTGGCGTAGGACTGCCACTGGCGCCAGACCGACACGCCCTTCCGCGTCGGCTCGCAGACCAGCACGGTCAGGTCGAACCGGGTGAACAGCCCGGACGCGAATGAGTCGGCGCCCGCCGTCATGTCCACGACCACGTACTCATCCGGCTCGTCCACGAGGTGGTTCAGGTACAGCTCGACGGCGCCGGTCTTGGAGTGGTAGCACGACACGCCGAGGTCGTCCTCGGTGAACGGGCCGGTGGCCAGCAGCCGTGCCCCGCACGGCGTGTCCACGGACAGCGCGGTGACCGGGTCGGGACCGGCGAGGGACAGCAGTCGTGACCCGTGGCCCGGGGGCGTCGTCTTGATCATGGCCGCGGCCGAACTGATCCGGGGATTGGATCCCCGCAGCCACTCCTTGATCTCCGGCAGGTGCGCGCCGAGGGCCGGCGGCGTCACCGGTACGCCCAGGGCGTCGGCCATGTGCTGGTTGATATCGGCGTCGACGGCGACGACTGGCGCCCCCGACGCGGCGAGATAGCGGGTGAACAAGGATGACAGCGTCGTCTTGCCGCTGCCGCCCTTGCCCGCGAAAGCGATCCTCATACGCCCACCATACTGGAATGGTTATCATTTTCATGTAAGGATGGGTGAAGTCAGCCGCACAACGTAGAAGGGGCATCACGAAATGTCACTTTCGGTTCCCGCGAACCTACTCGACCAGGCACAACAGGGTGACGTCGACGACGAGGCGTTCCTTGACTGCGTGGCGACCTCGCTCCCGTACGCCTGGGACCTGATCGCCGGCCTGGTCAAGGACCTGGGCGCGTCCGACGCCGAGTTCGCCGACAACCAGGTCCCCCCGCCGGACGAGCGGGCCCGCGGGCAGCTCCTCCGGCTCATGGCGAGCGACTCGATGCGCGCCGCGGTCGAGCGCCACTACGGCGTGGCGCTCGCCTTCCAGAACTGCCACCGCGTCGCCGTCTTCCACCACGACGCCGCGGACGCGTTGACGGCCTTCCGCTCCCCCCGCGCCCAACTCCTCAACCAACACCCCGACCTAGTCGACTGCTAACCCCTCGGCCTACCCCTCCCGGCCTACCTCTCCCGGCCTAACCCATCCGCCGGGCCACCCCGGGCCCCCGCCCATCCACCCGCCCGTGGCACCACAGGCCTCCACCCGCTGGCTCGGGCCCCGGGCCCCCCACCCACGACTGGCCGGCTCAAAAGCGCATTTGAGCCGGCCAGGGCCGGCCCGAACGCGCAAACGAGCACGCTAATCGACGGGCTCGAATGCGCAATCGAGCCCGTTCCCGCCGGTCCAGTGGGGCTAGAGGATGCCGGCCAGCGTCTCGATCGCGGCGGTGAGCTGGTCGGGCGGCCGGGTGTACGCGATCCGGACGTAACTGGTGGCATCGGTGGCGTCATCCGCAACGCTGAGCAAGCGGCCCGGGACCATGGCGATGCCCCGCCGCAGCGCGGCCTGCGTGAACGGTTCGGAATCGGCGTCACCGGGCAGGCGTGCCCAGATCGTGAGGCCGCCCTCCGGTGGTGTCCACGTGCAAGCGGGCAGGTGCGCGCGGAGCGCCCCGTCGATCGCCGCGTAGCGCGGGCGCAGCCAATCGGTCCGCCACTTGACGATCTGGTCGTATTGTCCCGCGACGAGTTCGGCCGCGATGGCCTGATGGTAGGCGGAGCTCCCCAGGTCGGCCGCCGACTTCGCCGCCGCGAGTCCGGCGAGGATGCCTTCCGGCGCCCGGATCCAGCCGATCCGCAGGCCGGCCCAGTGCGTCTTGGACAGCGATCCGATCGTCACGATGTTGGGCAGGTCCGGTGCGAGCGCGGCCAGCGGCGGCGGCGGAGTCGAATCGCTCAGGGTGACGTCCGCGAGTGTCATGTCATCGATGAACACGACATCGGGATTCGCGGCGGCCAGGGCGACGACCTGCTCGCGTGCGGACAGCGGAAGGCTGCTGCCGACAGGGTTCTGGTATGTGGGGATCAGGTACACCAGGCCTGGCCGATGCGCCGCGATGGCGCGTTCCAGACGTTCGACGTCGCCGGGTCGCACCCCGACCAGGCGGGCACCCGAGCGGTGTAGTGCGTCGAGTGCGCCGGGAAACGTCGGGTCCTCGGCGATGACCGGCCGCCCGGGCATTACCTCCCGGCGGATCAACAGGTCGAGTGCCTGCTGGGCGCCAGTAGTGATGAGTACCTCCGGCGTGCGGGCGGGCAGCCCGTGCCGCGTCGTGAGCATAGCGGCGATCGCCGTCCGCAATGACGGCACTCCGTAGGGGAAATATCCGGTGCCGCTCGTGATTTCCCGGCGCGCCGCGCGATCGAGCACGGATGCCGGGTCGTCCAATGCGGCCGCGACCTGCGGGGCGCAGTCGACCGCGGCCAGCGTCAGGTTGATGCGCACTTCGGCGTCCTGCAGTACCCGGGCGAAGAACCCGTTCGCCCGGTGCACCGCGGCCGGCGTGATCCTGTGCGGCGCGATCCGGGTGCCCGAGCCCCGTCGGCTCTCAGCCATGCCCTCATCGCGCAATATCTGGTACGCCGTCGCCACCGTGTTCCGGCTCACCGAAAGGACGGCGGCCAGTTCGCGTTCCGGCGGCAGCCGTATGCCGGGCGGCAGCCCGGCGGTGTCGGCGAGGCGGCTGATCCGCGACGCGAGCATCTGGTACAGGGCGCCGCCGGACGCCGACCAATAGCCCAGCAGATCGGCGAGGGCGGTCGCACTGATCCGGCTCGCTCCAGCGGAAGCCACTTCACCGTAAATTGGCTCTGTCATGATGAGGCCAATTCTGCCACAGTCTCTGTGTTATGGCACCTGTGTACATCACCCTGGGCCTGGGGGCGCTCGCGTTCGCCGGGCTGTTCCTGCTGGTCGAGATCGGAATCAGGGACGGTGACCGCCCCGGCGACTCGGCGGTCAGCGCCGAGCTCTGGACGTCCGGCCAGCCCGACGAGTCGCGGCCGCTGCTGGTCGCGGAGATCCTTAATCCGTCGGCCGCGCCGCTACTGGCGGGACTGTCCGCGCGGCGAATGCTGCTACCGGACTGGCTTGCCGTTTCGAGTGCGACGGTTCCCTTCCGGACTGCCAGACGCGGCCTGCGGGCGGACGCATATGACGTGGTCGGCATCGTGCCCGCCGGCGGGACCGCGCGATTCACGGTCCCGGTGGCCCGGGCGGGTGCTCGGTACTGGCTGACCGCTGCCGTCGGGCAGCGCGACGGACGGCTGCGCGTGCACCGGATGATGGTCGACGCGAAGACCCGGCTGCGGCAGCCCGCGACCAGCGCGATGACGTGATCGACGCGGCCGCGGTGCGGCGGCTCCCGCCTGAAGGTGCGCGGCTTCCGCCCGCCTGAAGGTGCGCGGCCGTGTCCGGCCTGACTGCGCGGCTCCTCCTGGCGGAAGTGCGCGGCCGTGTCCGGCCGGAAGTGCGCGGCCGTGTCCGGCCGGAAGTGCGCACCCTTGCCTGATTGCCAGGAAAAGTGCGCGGTTTCATGGGTCGCTTGTGCCATCCGCCCCGATGGGGCGTCGAGAGTCAGCCTCTCTGACCGGATATATCTCCCTATATCTGGCGCATCCCAGCCCTTAGCGTGCCCAGACTGGCCGTACTCCGGTGATCATGGGTCGTAAGTACCAAATAGCGGCACGTTCGACCCGCGATCATGGAACGGATACCCCCACGAGGGTATCCCGAAATGTGATGTAGATAGATGTATTTCCCGAAAAGTCGGGCAGCATCGCGGCGCCGAAAGGGGCCCGGGGCGGGAACGACCCATGATCTTGGTCGAGCGAGGCCTGCTCGGCTGATGTGGATGCGGACGGAGCCAGGGTGCCTCCCGGCGAGCCCGAAGGGTATCCAGGCTCGCCGGGTTCCCCGGGCGGCTGCTGGGTGGGTGGAAACGGCCGGCCGATTACAGGTGGACGGTCGAGATCTTGCTGGTGACGGCCTTGTTCAGGGCGTTGACCTCGGCATTCATCCATGACTGGTAGTTGTAGCCGGGGGTGGGCATCGTCTCGTAGACGCCGACCACCGGGATGTGGTTCTTCTGGGCCAGCGCGATGAACGACTCGGTGAGCGGGTCGGTGACCTGCTGGTTGTAGAGGAACACCTTGACCTTGTGGTCGGTAAACAGTGCCCGCTGGATAGACACGTCCTGCGGCGAGGGGTCGACGCCGTTCATGATGTCGGCCTGGAGGGTCCACGGCGTCATGTTGTCGGTGCCCGCGGCCTGGAGCATGTAGTCGGCGACGGGTTCGGTGGTGGCGACCGGCGTGTCCGGGTGCGCCGCCTTGAAGGTCGTGATCGCCTTGTTCCAGGCGGCGAGGCTGCTGACGAACGCGGCCGCGTTGGCCTTGAAGTAGCTTGCGTGCGACGGCGAGATCCCCGCCAGGTCGGTGGCGATGGCGTTGGCCACGGCGGGCATCGTGGTCGGCTTGTACCACAGGTGCGGGTTCGGCGTGCTGTTCGGCAGGCCGAGCAATTGCTGGACGTCGATGACCTTGCGGCTCGAGCTGGCGTCCGCGCTCTCGATGGTGTTCGCCCAGCTGTCGTAGCCCACGCCGTTCTGGACGATGAGGCTGGCCTGGCTGATCTCACGGGCCACGGCCGGACTCGCCTCGAACGTGTGCGGGTCGGTGTTGGGGTTGCTCTCGATCGACTCGGCGGTGACGTACTTGCCGCCGATCTGCTGGATGACGTTGGCGTATTCGTTCTCGACGCCGATAGCGACAATCGAGCCGCTGCCGGACGAGCTGCTGCTGGCAGTACCGCCACTGCCGGAGCTCGCGCCGGTCGCGGCGGATGAGCAGCCAGCCGCTAGCAGGGCTGCGGCGATGGCTGCTGCGGTGGCCGCCAAAGCGGCAGGACGGGTTCGCATGACCTATGTACTCCGAGTTGGGAGGTTGGACTAACTGAACACCGTTATGGTAATCATTTCCAGTAAGCGATGCACAACCGGGTCCCGGTCGAGACACTCAGGGACGCCTCGGCCGTGACCTGGATGGGTCGCTCACGGGGCGTGCGGCCCGCGGTCGTGACCGGACGGAGCGGTCACGTGCCGCGGGCCAGCGCCTGCCGCATACTGGCGTCTATGGATGTCAGCGCGAAGCTTCAGGTCAAGCCGGGACAGCGGATGGCGATCCTCGCGGCGGACGGCGCCGACGTTCCCGGGGATGCCGTCCTGGCCGAGGGTGCCGGCCACGCCCGCACACCCGCGGAGGCGGACGCGGTCCTAGCGTTCGTGCGAGACCGCGCGGAACTCGACACGGTGGCGCCCCCGGCGATCGAGGCGGCGCGGGACGACAAGCTGGCCTGGATCGCCTATCCGAAGGCGGGAAAGCTCGGCACCGATCTCAACCGTGACATTCTCGCCCGGGAGCTGACCGACCGCGGCGTACAGCCGGTCCGCCAGGTCGCTATCGACGAGACCTGGTCGGCACTCCGTTTCCGCCCCGCCTGACACGGGCGCTACTCGAGGGCGCTGCTAGAGGGCGCTACTCGCGGGACCTACGCGCCCTTCTCGTAAAGCCGCCAGGCCGTCGACGTGGCGGCCGTGAGGTATTTGTCGAGCCTCGAGATGTTGCCCATTTCTTCAGTCACCAGCAGGACGTTCCCTGAGCGGATGACAATCCAGTTGCCGGCGGTGAACAGGCCGGCCATCGACGCCGGGAAGTGGAAAACGGGGCTATGGACGTTGACTTCTACGGCTTCGTCACCCATTCCCGATAGCCTGGACGGGTACTCCCGGAATGGCACGGCGATCCCGCCGGAGCCGTCATTGACCGGTTTTCCGGAGCAGCGGTCCGCGGCCGAGATGATATCGGCCATAACGCGGCTGGCCTGCCCCGGACGGTAGAGATAGAGGAATTCGCCACCCTGCCAGCCGAGTTGAGTCGGGTCGACCGTCGCGCTTACCGCCTTCTCGAGGAGTTCGCCGGCATACGCGACTGGCGCCGCCGACTCCGGGATCTCAGTGAATCCGATCTGGATGGTGTCGCACGATATGGCCGCACCCGACGTCAGCGTGCTAGGCGACGCGCTGGGCGAGGCGTCCGTAGACATTGAGTCGGCCCTGATACCGTCTGGCAGTTCCCGGGTGGTGGGCAGCAGGGCGGCGAGTTGCCTGGCCGTCGTCGGTGCGGGATGCGGCATTGTCGGGCGTGGGGAAGCGGCGGGCGAAATGCTGGCGGAACTGGCGCAGGCGGTTGTCACGAGCGCGGCCGAGAGCGCGGTGATAATGCGCGCGGTCGTCAGGAAACGGAATTGAAGCACGCGAGGAATATTAAAACAGGGGAGGTCATGCGACGTGATGGATGACAGGCTTATGGCATGGTGATGATGCCAGCGATCAGGCATGACGCACTCGGCGGGCCGGAAGTCCTGAAGGAAGAATCCGTGACGCGGCCGGAACCGGGGCTGAGCGAGATCCTGGTGCGGGTGCGCGCGGCCGGGGTGAACCCGACCGACTGGAAGCACCGGGCCTTCCAGATCTTCCTCGGGCCGCCGCCGTTCACGCTCGGCTGGGACGTGTCGGGCGTGGTCGAGGCGGCCGAGTTCGGCGTCACGATCTTCAAGTCGGGTGACGAGGTGTTCGGCATGCTGCCGTACCCGCACGGCCACGGCTCGCACGCCGAGTTCGTCACCGGCCCCGCGCGTGCGTTCGCGCGCAAGCCGCCGGAAATCGACCACGTGCAGGCCGGTGCCCTGCCGCTCGCCGCGCTCACGGCGTGGCAAGCCCTGACGCTGGCCTTCCACGACCCGCAGTACATCGACGTCCTGCACCGCGACCACGCCACCGTCGAGACCGGCGGCGTCCGCATCGCCAAGGCCATGGGCCTGCGGAACCTCCCATCGAAAACCTGGCAGGTCAACAAGGGCTGGGTCCTCGCCGCGAACATCGCCGCCGACCTCACCGCCTGGGCCCGTCTCCTCGGCTTCCGCGACCAGGACGACCTCAAGGACGCAGAGCCGGACACGCTCCGCCACCGGATCTGGCACCTCCCCGCCCGCCTGATCCGCCACGCCCGCAAGCGGATCCTGAAAATCAGCCCGGACTGGCCCTGGAACGACGCCTTCCTGACCTGCCACCCCGGCGCGGTCGGAGCCGGTGCGCACCCGGGCACACCGGGCACCACCGCACGCCGCTCATCGGAACCTAAACGGACATGAAGATCAAAAACCGGCCCCAGCACGAACACTAACCACGCCCGGCCAACCTGACTCATTGAGGTTAATAGATCCGTCATATTTCCACGAACCGCTTGAGATGGTGAGCCATCCATCAATACGGTGTCATCCCGGGTGTTAAACAGCGTTAGGGAATTCCTGAAGGAATCCTGAAAAGGAGCGTGACGGGCAAGTGCGCAAGCTGCTAGCCAGGGGGGCTGGGGCAACTGGGGGACCGGGGAAGTCCGACGGCGGTCGCTCGGGCACGCGACGTGCCATCACGATCACGTCCGCGCTCGCGGTGGCGGGGATGCTCGGCGGCGCTGGTGCGTTCGTGCACGCGCAGACGGCGGGCGCGGCGCCGATGCCGACCATCTCGCAGGTGCAGTCGGAGGTCAACAACCTGCAGTCGCAGTCCGACCAGGTCGGGCAGCAGTTCGACCAGGTGGAGGCGGAGCTGTCGCACGCGAAGGCGCAGCTGGCCTCGGTGAAGAAGCGGAACGGCAAGGCCTACGCCGAGTACACGTCGGCGCGCGAGGCGCTGCGAAATGTCGCCATCGCCTCGTATGAGGACTCGGGCAACTCCTCGCTCATGGGCCTGATCACGTCGGCCAGCCCGGACGCCGTGCTATCCCAGGCGTCGCTGGTCGAGGAAATCGCGAACATCAACAACGAGCAGGCCGCCAAGTTCCTGTCCGCGGCCCAGGCCGTGGCCCAGGCCGAGGCCCAACTGCAGCGCACGGAACTCGCCATCCAGCAGCTCTCCTCGCAGGTGTCCGCGAAGCAGAAGAAGCTGAACTCGCTGCTGACGAAGGACCAGGACCTGCTGACGAGTCTGACCGAGCAGCAGGACGAGGCGCTGGCCACGGTTGGCGGCGGCACGACGAGCGGCACCGACCCCTACCCGCAGACCACGCCGGCGCTGAAGGCCGTGTACTACGTGTACCAGCACCTCGGCGACCCCTATGAGTGGGGTTCGACCGGCCCGGACTCGTTCGACTGCTCCGGCCTGATGCAGGCGGCGTACGCGTACGCGGGCCTATCGATCCCGCGCGACACCTACGAGCAGGTGGCGGCCCTGCCCAGCGTCGCCGAGTCGGACATGCAGCCGGGCGACCTGATGTTCTTTGAGGGTGACGGGCACGTCGGCATGTACGTGGGCAACAACCTGATGATCGACGCCCCGGCCACTGGCCAGGACGTCACCCTGCACTCGATCAACGAGTCCTGGTACGCGGAGAACTTCGACAGCGCCGCCTACGTCCCCGGCGCGGGCTCGTAGGTTCCGCTCCTACCGCTCCACCCCACTATCGTTCCACAAAACCCGACAAACCGCCCTGAGCGTCACTCCAGCGGTGGCTCACCTTGGTCACGCGGCCAGGTGTGCCGCCGCTGTCGAGGGCGGCGAGTAGTTTGCGGCAGCCGGACTCAGGCCCCTCGGCCACAACGCGCACGCTGCCGTCGGCGAGGTTCGTCGCGGACCCGCGCAGCTCGAGCCGGATCGCCGTCGTCCGCACCCAGTACCGGAAGCCCACACCCTGGACCTTGCCGTAGGCCCAGGCCGTGAGCCGCACCGTCGGGTCGCTGTCCTCGCTCACCCTCGTGCCCTACCCGTTCCGCGGCCGCAGCACCGCCCAGCTTCCCCGTGGCGCAGCCGTCGGGCAGGGGCAGGCGGGACGCGTCCGCCTGGACCCGCGAGGGCGCCGACGACCGGGCCAGCATTCCCGCCGAAAGGTCCACCGCGACCACGTCCGGCCACACCTCCCGGATCCGCTGTGTCAGCAGTCCGGTGCCGGACACGATCTCCACGGCACGCCCAGCGGGAAACGGCCCGCCGCGCGCCAGCGCGTCGGCGAGCACGGGCAGCCGGTAACCGCCTGCCCGCCGCGCGCCAGCGCGTCGGCGAGCACGGGCAGCCGGTAACCGCCGCGATCGCCATTCCATGCGGCAGCCGCCTCGTCGAAGTCGGCCCGCATGCCGGCCGCTTCCGCGCCGGTCCACGTGCCGGGCCGCAGCGCGAGACGGCGGGCTCGCTCCTGCCCGCGCGCGGCTTCCTCCCGCACCGGCTTGCCGGGTGGCGCCGGAACCGCTCGTGGCAATCTGGTGATCATCTGGTCATTATGAAGCTTGTGAGGCGCACGGTGGCGACCGTCGGCGCCGCCGCCTCGCGCACCGCGAAGGCCGCCCTGGCGTGACCGCGGCCGTTAACCTCCCCGGGAGTAAACACACATGCTGAGCACCGAAGAGCGGGCCGTGGTCGACACCGTCGCCGAATGGGTCGACCGCGAGGTCAAGCCGGTCGTGCGCGAGCTTGAGCACGCCAACACCTATCCCGGGAAGCGGATCGAGCAGATGAAGGAGCTCGGTATCTTCGGTCTGGCCATCGGCGAGCCGTGGGGGGAAGCGGCGGTCAGCATGCCGTGCTACGCCCTGGTCACGGCGGAGCTGGCGAGGGGCTGGATGAGCCTGGCCGGGGCCATGGGCGGCCACACGGTGGTGGCTAAGCTGCTCCAGACATTCGGCACGCGAGAACAGCAGGACAGGTACCTGCCGAAGATGGCCACCGGCGAGATCCGCGCCACCATGGCGCTGACCGAGCCGGGCGGCGGTTCCGACTTGCAGGCCATGCGGACCACGGCGAAGCGGGACTCCGAAGGGTACGTGGTCAACGGCGCCAAGACCTGGATCACCAACGCCCGCAGGTCGCAGCTGATCGCCCTCCTGTGTAAGACCGACCCGGACGCGGTTCCCCGGCACCAGGGCATCTCGATCGTGCTGGTCGAGCACGGCCCCGGCCTGACCGTCTCCCGGGACCTGCCCAAGCTGGGCTACAAGGGCGTGGAATCCTGTGAGCTGGTGTTCGACGGCTACCGGGCACCGGAGACGGCGCTGCTCGGCGGGGAAGCGGGCCGGGGCTTCGCGCAGATGATGAAAGGGCTGGAGACGGGGCGGATTCAGGTGGCCTCGCGCGCCCTCGGCGTCGCCCAGGCCGCGCTGGACGACGCGCTGCGGTACGCGCAGGAGCGGGAGAGCTTCGGGCAGCCGATCTGGAAGCACCAGTCGGTTGGCAACTACCTGGCCGACATGGCGACCAAGACGACGGCGGCGCGGCAGCTGATCCTGCACGCGGCCGAGCGGTTCGAGACCGGGCAGCGCTGCGACATGGAAGCCGGCATGGCGAAGCTGTTCGCGTCGGAGACCGCGATGGAGGTCGCGCTCAACGCGGTGCGCATCCACGGCGGCTACGGCTATTCGACGGAATACGACGTGGAGCGGTACTTCCGCGACGCGCCGCTGATGATCGTGGGCGAGGGCACGAACGAGATCCAGCGCAATGTGATCGCGGCCCAGCTCGTCAAGCGCGGCGGCCTGGACCGATAGGGCGCGGGCGGAAATGTAGTCGGCTAGTCAAGACATTGACCCGTACCCAGTCACGTCGTAGGCTTTGAGCGTTCGATTAAAGCGATCGCTCAATACTGGTTGGCGGAATCCGGAGGGATACGTGGCGGAGACGCGTGCGGTACTCATCGAGGCGGCCGTCGACACGCTGCGGGAGTCCGGGTTCGCCGCCGCCAGTGCCCGGCGGATCGCGCAGCGGGCGGGCTGCAACCAGGCGCTGGTCTTCTATCACTTCGGCTCGGTTAACGACCTGCTGGTGGCGGCGCTCGAGGACGTGAGCTCGCGGCGGATGGACGCGTACCGGGAACTGCTGTCGCATACGGAGTCGCTGGCGGCGCTCGCGGAGTCCGCGCGGGTGGTGTTCGAGCAGGACCTCGACGCGGGTCACGTCCGGGTGCTGACCGAGATGATCAGCGGCGCGCAGTCCGTACCGGGCCTCGCGGAGCGGGTCGCCGCGTGCCTCGCGCCATGGCGCGCGTTCGCGGAGGACGCGGTGCGGGATGTACTGGCAGCGTCGCCGGTGCCGGGGCTGTTTCCGCCGCAGGAAGTGGCGCACGCGGTGGTCGCGGGCATCCTGGGCCTGGAGATGCTCGCGAGCCTGGACGCCGACGCCGCTTCGGTCGGCGCTTCCCCGGCTGGCGGCACGGCAAGGGAAAGCGGGCGCGCCGCCGCGCTGGCGCTGTTCGACCGGGCGCACGCGGTCGGCGAGTTGCTGGACCGGCTGCGCCCGCTGGCCGGACTCCTCGACCTGACCTCTCTCGTGAAGGACAAGTGACATGCGGACCGATGTCGTGACCGGCGCGTTCGGGTACTCGGGCGCCTTCATCGCCAGTGAGCTGCTCGCGGCCGGGCACCAGGTGCGGACGCTGACCGGGCATCCCGGCCGTGCGCCGGCGAACACGCCGGTCGACGTGCGGCCGCTGGATTTCGGTGACCCGGACGCCCTGGCCCGTGACCTGGCGGGCGCGCACACGCTGTACTGCACATACTGGATCCGGTTCCCGCATGGAAAGGCCACGCACGAAGCGGCGGCGGGCAACCTCAGGATGCTGTTCGACGCGGCGGCGCGCGCGGGCATCCAGCGAATCGTGCACGTGTCGATCACGCACGCGGACCCGTCCTCGCCGTACCCGTACTTCCGGGGCAAGGGCGAGGCCGAGGGATTCCTGGCGGCTTGCGGGGTGCCGTACGCGATCGTGCGCCCGGCGATCCTGTTCGGCGGTGACGGGGTCCTGCTGAACAACATCGCCTGGCTGCTACGCCGTGTCCCGGTGTTCGCGGTCGGCGGTCGCGGCGACTACCGGATCCGCCCGATCCACGTGCGTGATCTGGCGCGGCTGTGCGTCGAGCTGGGCGGCCGGGCCGGCAACGCGACCGTGGACGCCGTGGGACCGGAATCACTCAGCTTCCGTGACATGGTCGGCGCGCTCAAGGCCGCGACCGGAAGCCGTTCGCTGCTCGTGCCCGTGCCCGGCTGGCTGCTCCCGCCGCTGTCCGGCGTGCTCGGCGCGGTGCTGCGGGACGTGCTGCTGACCACCGAGGAGTATCAGGCGATGGCCGAGGGCCTAGCCGATTCCTCCGCGCCGGCTTCGGGGGAAACGGTCCTCACCAAGTGGATCGCCTCGCACGGCGACAGTCTCGGCCGCGCATACGCGAACGAACTCGTCCGGCACTACCACTGACGCCGCCATCGTCCGGGTGCTTAATCTTGCCGTATGGACCGCGAAGGGCTGAGAGCTGTCCCAGAGGCCGTTCCCGTCCCGATTGGGGATAAAGAGCCTGCGGACAAGCACCACGGAACGTTCAGGGCACTGCGAAACCGCCCGTTCCGCGTGTACTTCGCCGGACAGGTCGCGTCCGCCAGCGGCACATTCCTGCAGCAGACCGCGATCGGCTGGCTGGTGCTGAAGCTCACCGGCAACGCCGCCGATCTCGGGCTGGTCCTGGCGGTCGGCGGCATCCCCTCCCTGCTGCTCGGCCCGTGGGGCGGAACCCTCGCCGACCGGATGGACCTGCGGCGTCTGCTCATCTGCACCCAGCTGGCATACGGCGTCCTGGCCGCGCTGCTGTGGGGGCTGGCCATCGCCGGCCACGCCACCGTGCCGGCCATCGTCGCGATCAGCGTGGCGAGCGGTTTCGTGCAGATCCCCGACTCGCCTGCCCGGCAGGCGTTCGTCGGCGCGCTGGTGCCGCCGGAAGACCTGTCGAGCGCGGTCAGCCTCAACGGGGTGGTGATGAACAGCGCCCGGGTGGTGGGCCCGGCCGTCGCGGGCGTGCTGATCGTGACCGTGGGTACGACGCCCTGCTTCGGGGTGAACGCGCTGTCGTATCTCGCGGTGATCGCGGCGCTGCTGGCGATCCGGCCGCTGTCGGCCGCGAAACGGCACGTCGCCAGCGGCGGGGTACGCGAGGGGCTGCGGTACGCGGCGGGCCGGCAGCAACTGTGGCTGCCGCTGGTGATGATGGCGCTGGTCGGGCTGCTGTCGTTCAACTTCTCGGTGATCATGCCGGTGCTGGCCTCGGACACGTTCCACGGGAGCGGCGGCACGTACGGGCTGCTGTCGACAATGCTGAGCATCGGATCGGTCGCGGGATCGCTGGGGGTGGGGCTGATCCGGCACCCCAGGCGGCAGTACCTGATGGCGGGGGCACTGGCGTTCGGGGCGTTCTTGACAGTGACGGCCGTGTCGCCCGACGTCCCCGTCGCGTGCGTCGCGCTGCTGCTGACCGGGGCGTCGGCGTTCTCGTTCGTGACGCTGTGCTCGACCACGCTGCAGCTGCACTCGGCGCCCGCCTACCGCGGGCGGGTCATGGCGCTGTGGGTGTTCGTGTACATGGGGACGACGCCGATCGGCAGCATCATCACCGGCGGGATCCTCGCCGCGGGCGGCGCGCGGGCGGGACTGCTGGTCGGCGCGGCGGCCTGCCTGGTCGCGGCGGTGATCGCGTCGCGGGTCCACACACCGCCGAACCCGGACGCGGCCCTGACCGACCTGCAACCGATCAGCTAACCCGTCCGGGGTCACGCGGGCGCGGTCAGCCGTCGGCGCGGGCGTCTTCGGCGCGGTCGCGTTCGGCGGCCAGTTGGAGGGCGACGTCGATGATCATGTCCTCTTGGCCGCCGACGTAGCCCGCCTCGCCGACACGTTGCAGGATCTCGTGCGCCGGCACGCCGTACCGCGCCGCCGCTCTCTCGGCGTGCAGCAGGAAGCTGGAGTACACGCCCGCGTAGCCCTGGGTGATCGAGCCGCGGTCGGCGAACGGCAGCCGCGACAGGAACGGCCGCACCACGTCCTCCGCCGCCGCCATCGCGCCCTGGACGTCGACCCCGGTCGGGATGCCGAGCCGGTCGAACGTCGCGACCAGCACCTCGGTGGGGGAGTTGCCCGCCCCGGCGCCCAGCGCGCACAGGGCCCCGTCGATCTGGAGCGCGCCGTTCTGGGCGGCGAGCACCGAGTTGGCGATGCCGAGCGACAGGTTCTGGTGGCCGTGGAAGCCGACCTGTGCTTCGCCGCCGATCTCGTCGACCAGCGCGGCGACCCTGGCCTGGGCGTCGCCGAGGACGAGCGCGCCGGCCGAGTCGACGACGTAGACGCACTGCGCCCCGCCGTCGACCATGATCCGCGCCTGCTTCGCCAGCTCGGCCGGGCCGATCCGGTGGGCCAGCATCAGGAAGCCGACCGTCTCCATGCCCATGTCGCGGGCCGCCGCGAAGTGCTGCAGCGACACGTCCGCCTCGGTGCAGTGCGTCGCGATCCGGGCGACGCTCGCGCCCGCGTCCCGGGCCTGCCGCAGGTTCTCGACCGTCCCGAGCCCCGGCAGCAGCAGCACCGCGATCTTGGCGCCCCGCGCCTCGTCCACGGCGGCGCCGACCAGCTTGACGTCGTCCTCGGCCGAGAAGCCGTAGTTGAACGAGGAGCCGCCGAGGCCGTCCCCGTGGGTGACCTCGATGACCTCGACCCCGGCGCCGTCCAGGGCGTGCACGACGCCGCGCACTTGCTCCTCGGTGAAGCGGTGCGCCATCGCGTGGCTGCCGTCCCGGAGCGTGGAGTCGGTGATCCGGACCCTGGGCGGCGCGGTCGTTCCCGCGTTGTCCACGGTTGTGACGGTCATGAGCTCACCTTCCTCGCCGCGAGCAGCTCGCCCACGCGGACGGCCGCGGCGGTCATGATGTCCAGGTTGCCGGCCCACGGCGGCAGGTAATCGCCGTTGCCGCGGACCTCGAGGAAGACCGCGACCCGGGCCATGCCGTTCCAGATGTCGCGGGGCTCGTCGAACTGCGGCTCGGCCCGCAGCGTGTAGCCGGGCACGTACTGGCTGACCTGCTGCACCATCTTCTCGATGGACGCGGTTATCGCCGACGTGTCCGCGTCCGCCGGGATCGCGCAGAACACCGTGTCGCGCATGATCATCGGCGGGTCGACCGGGTTGAGGATGATGATCGCCTTGCCGCGCCGTGCGCCGCCGACCCGCTCGATGGCGTGCGCGGTGGTCTCGGTGAACTCGTCGATGTTGGCGCGGGTGCCGGGACCGGCTGAGCGCGACGCGATCGAGGCCACGATCTCGGCGTACGGGACCGGGACCACGGCGGACACCGCGCTCACGATCGGGATGGTCGCCTGGCCGCCGCAGGTGATCATGTTGAGGTTCGCCTCGTCGGAGACGGTGTCCAGGTTCACCGGCGGGCAGACGTACGGCCCGGTCGCGGCCGGGGTCAGGTCGATGGCCGTGATCCCCGCCTCCCGGTAACGGGGCGCGTTCGCCAGATGCGCCTTCGCCGACGTGGCCTCGAATACCAGGTCCGGCCGGGGATCCTGCGCGAGGAGCCAGTCGACGCCGTCGGCCGAGGCGGGGATGCCGAGATCGCGGGCGCGGGCCAGCCCGTCCGACGTCGGATCGACGCCAGCCATCGAGTGGACGGCGATGAGGTCGCTGCGCAGCAGCTTGACGAGCAGGTCGGTGCCGATGTTGCCCGGCCCGACGATCGCGGCGGTGAGCCGGCTCACCGTGCCTCCCCGGTCACGGAGGACTCCAGATCGGAGAAGGTGATACTGACGGTGCCGATGCGGTCGAACGTCGCGCTGATCGTGTCGCCGGGGCTGACCGGGATGGCGGCGGTGATGGAGCCGGGCAGGATCACGTGCCCGGCCTCGAGGCCGACGCCGCGTGCGCCGAGGACGTTGGCGAGCCAGACAAGGGCGTTGACCGGCGATCCGCCGAGCACGGCGCCGCCCGCGCCGGTGTCGATGAGCCGGCCGTTGCGGTGCAGCAGGCAGCCGGCGAGGGACAGGTCGACGTCGGCCGGCCGCACGGGGTGCGAGCCGAGCACCAGGCCGCCGCTGGACGCGTTGTCGGCGATCGTGTCGGGCAGCGTGATCTTCCAGTCGGCGATGCGGGAGTCGATGATCTCCAGGGCCGGCAGGACGAAGTCGATCGCCGCCACGGCCTCCGCGACGGTGACGCCGGGCCCGCGCAGCGGCCGGCCGAGCACGAAGCCGATCTCCGGCTCGGCGCGCGGCTGGAGGAACCGGGTGCTGTCGGCGGTGACGCCTTCCGGCAGGAACATGCTGTCCAGCAGCACCCCGAAGTCCGGCTGGCGCACGCCCATCTGCCTCTGCATGGCCGCCGAGGTCAGGCCGACCTTGTGGCCTTTGATCACCGCGCCGGCGGCGGTCCAGGCCGTCACCTGGGCGAGCTGAATCGCGTAAGCGTCGTCGACCGAGATTTCGGGGTATGTCGCCGTGAGCGGCGGCACGGGAGTCCGGCTGGCATACGCGTCGAGCAGCGTGACGGCGGCCTTCTCCACCGAGTCCGCGTCCATGGAGGATCCTTTCGTCGTTCCGCGGCCTCAGCTTCGCAGGGCGGGTGACGGAAGGCAACGGAACGTTCCGGCCGTCGGGACGGCTACTTCCGGCCCAGCTCGCGGGAGATGCGGGCGGCGGTCGCGCGCAGCGGGGCGACCAGTGCCCGCCCGCTCCCGCTGCTGACCGGGAACGAGACCGAGATGGACGCCACGGCGGCGCCAGACGGGCTCGCGATCACGGGTACGGCCACGCAGGCCAGTCCCTCGGCCGCTTCTTCCCGGTCAACGGCGTATCCCCGGTCCCTGATGGCCGACAGTTCCCGGCCTACCTGCACTAGGGAACCCAGCGAATGCCCCGTCCGCCGCCGCAAGGGCCCGGCGAGCGCGCCCGCGACTTCTTCGTCGGAGCCGAACGCGAGCATCGCCTTGCCCACGCCGGTACAGGTCGCGGGCATCCGGTCGCCGATCGCGGAAGGCATGCGGAACCGGTTGCCGCGCGGCAGCAGTTTCTCCAGGTAGACGACGTCGGCACCGCGCAGGATCGCCAGGTGCAGCGTCTGGCCGGTGACCCGGTGCAGTTCCTCCAGGTGGGGCAGCGCCGCCTCGCGCAGGGCTGCCTCGGGCGGCAGGACACCGAGGGAGAACATCCGCAGGCCGACCTGATAGCCGCCCGCGACCGGCTCGACGGCGCCCACCTCCACGAGCATCGCCAGCACGCGGTGGGCCGTGGACTTCGGCAGGCCGCTGTGGTGGGCGACCTCGGCCAGTGTCAGCACGCGGTGCTGGTGGCTGAACGCGCCTAGCACGTCGAACGCCTTCCACAGTATGGAAGGCGCGGTGCCGCGCGCCGCCGCTTCGCTCATCGCTCAAGTTTATTTCCGCGCAACGCGCGGTCTAGGATGCGGTAACAGCAGGAAGGCGGTGAGGGGCATGGAAGCCGAACTCGCGAGCATCCTCGAGCAGGCGGCGCTCACCCGCACGGCGGTCGGCAAGCTCACCGACCTGTTCCCGATCGACGTCCCGGCCGCCTATCGCGTGCAGCGGGAGAACATCCGCCGCCGGCTGAACCGCGGCGAGCGCATGACGGGCGTCAAGCTGGGCTTCTCCAGCAAGGCGAAGATGGCCCAGACGGGCGTCGACGAGGTGATCTGGGGAATCCTCACCGACGCGATGGCGGCGGACGCCGAGGCGTACGACATCGATGGGCTTATCCACCCGAAGGTCGAGCCCGAACTCGTCTTCCGCCTCGGCCGCCGTGTCTCGGGGACCGATGACGCCGGCGACGCCGCGTTGGCGGTGGACGCGGTCGCGGTCGGCTTCGAGGTGCTCGACTCCCGGTACGAGGGCGACACGTTCACGCTCCCGGACGTGATCGCCGACAACGTCTCGGTCGCGGGCTTCGGGACCGGACCGTGGCACCAGTTGGCCGCCGCGCCCGACATTTCGGATTTGCCGGTCACACTGTCAGTCAACGGAGAGGTCGTGCAGGAGGGCTCGACCAAGGCCATCCTCGGTGACCCGTGGGGCTCGCTGCGCTCCGCCGTCCGCCTCGCCACCCAGGCCGGGATCACCTTCGAGCCGGGCTGGATCGTCCTGGCCGGCGCCATCACCGAACCGGTGCCCTTGACTCCGGGCGCGCATGTAGAAGTCAGTGCCGGGCCGCTTGAAAGCGCAGGACTTCAGGCCCGCTGAACCGCTGGCACGCTTAGCCATGCGTGGTCGTGGGATTTCAGGCGCCTTGGTGCGGGCCCCAATGTAGTTGGGGCGACCGTACGGCCTCAGCATCTGTCAAAAATAAGGCGATATCGGGCGTCAGGTTCCACTTTCCAGGCCGGAACCGGCCTCGTGGCACGTTCGACCCAGGAAACCCGCCGATTACCGGTGCGATCGAGCCTGGCAGGCGGTGCTGGCGAGCGTCCGCGAGAGGCTAGGCGTTCTCGACGCCCCGCTCACCGTCGGCACGGGCGCCCTCCGGGGGACTTTCGTGACCGTCAGGATTCTCCCGCCGGTCCTCCCACCGCAGTGGCCGCGCCACACGCGGCGGTGCTTGCTCGACCGCGACGTACCCGACCCGGAACACCACCTGCGGGATCTCCGGGTAGTAGGACCGCCACGGCCAGCGCCGGGGCGTGCCGCGCAGGTCCTCCAGGTCCAGGAGCCCGGTGAGCACGGCGGTGGCGACGCCGTAGCGGGCCGGGACCTGGTGGCTCGTCCGTATCGGCGCGCGCCGGGCGGGCAGCCCGAGCTGGCGGGGCGCCGAGTACCGGGCGCTGCGGCCGTACGGCGCGGACATCGAGAACCTGGTCGCGGTGAGCAGGGCGTGCTGGAGCCCGCGCCCGGCGCGGACCCAGTCGAGGGGCCGGTCGTCGTCGGTGGACAGCGCCATCAGCTGGACGTTGCGCACGCCTTCGAACAGCGCGGCCTGTTGCGGGTCCAGGCGGCGGCGTGCCGACTCGAAGCGTGCCACGCGGGCGTCCGCGCCCGGGTCGGGCTGCCGGTCCGCCGGGGGCCGGTCCGCGTTGGCCTTCTCAGCCTGGGCCGTCGCGCGCAGCAGCCGCCGGGCGTCCTTGGCGTGCACCGCACGCAGCCAGCCGTCCTCGTGGGCGGCCGCGTCCTCCATCTCGACCAGCATCGGCTCGGGCACCGGCAGGAGCAGGTACGGCTCCTCGCCGCTGTGCCGGTAGGCGATCGCCTCGTAGAGTTCCTGCTCGGCGTCCGTCGGGGGCTGGGTACGGCTGGTCGTGATCTCGACCGAGGCGAGCAGGGTGCTGTCCCGGCCCAGGTCGGGCACGAGCCACTCGCTGACCGCGTGCCCGGCTACGCGGATCGCGAGGCGAAGGTTGTACAGCGCCGCGCCGCAGCTGATCGCGACGTCGCGGGGCAGTAGGGAGAGATCCTGGTCAGGGTAGTCGAGGTGCAGTTCGACGCGGTCGTCGGCGACGATCCGCAGGAACCACGGCCGCTCGTCGAAGATCGACGGCGCGCTGTCGACCGCGTCGCCGATCCGTTTCCGCTCTTCCGGGGTGAAGAAGTCCCACACCTCATCACCGTAAACCGCCGCCGGCGTCCGCGTCGCGTACCGGTGGCTAACTTCACATCCGCGCCGCCGGCGGTTTAGCTTTGTTGGTGTCTGCTCAACAGGAGGGCACACCCTATGAGCGAAGCGGGCACCCAGGTCTCGTCGTCGTGGCGGCCCTCGCAACTGCTCCAGCGGGCCACGGGCGCGGAGAAGGAAAGCAAGCCGCGGTCACCCGCGACCCGCTTGCTGCTGAGCCGATTTCCGGTCACGATCCTGGCCGCTGCCTATGTCCTGGACTTCCTGCTCAGGCAGTTTCCCGAGTTCGCGGGGGTGCACGTCCTCGCCCAGATCGGACGGCAGGCCTCGGTGCTGGTGTGGGCGCCGCTGCCCGGCCTGGGCGGCGAGGGCGCGTCCGGCGCGGACGGCGCCTTCGTGCTGCTGGCCATCGTCGGCGCGATCGCCCTGGCGATCATCGGCAAGCGGCCGTCGTTCCCGGTGGCGTCGATCCCCAACGCCGTGCTCGTCGCCGGCGGCATCGGCTTCCGCATTGTCTCGGTACTGAGCGGAACCTGGACGCCCGTGCCGATCGCGGGGCTGGCATTCGGCGGCCTCGCCATCGTGACCGCGCTCTTCGCTGTGCGGGAGATCCTCCTCGCCCCCGCCCCGGCGGCGACCGGATCGTCGGCCGCGAGCGCGGAGGATGGCGGTTCCGGCTGGCGGGGAACACGCTGGTTCTTCCTCATCATCCTCACGTGGATCGGCGACGTGGCGATCGGCCGCTACTACGAGCCGGGCCTGACCGCCGCCATCAACCGGGTGGCGCCGTCGGCGCGCTGGGACTACCTGACCGACAACTCGTCCTGGTGGCTGTACCTGCTGGGTGCCATCGTCGTGCTCATCGCGTACTCGGTGCTTCAGTTGCTGCCGCCGTGGGGCGGCCGGGCCCGGCAGATCGTGATCGCCGCGGTCGTGGCCATCGCCGGGATCGTCGCGTTCCAGCAGGCGCACCCCTACGTGCAGGACGCGGTGGCGCACGTCATCCGGTACGGGCCGTCGAAGTAGGCGGCCGGACAATGGAGTTCGACTACATCGTGGTGGGGGCGGGCGCGGCGGGGTGCGCGGTAGCCCGCCGGCTATCGGTCGATCCCCGGCTGAAGGTCCTGCTGGTCGAGTACGGCGGCCGCGACGTCAACCCGCTGCTGCACATCCCGAAGGGCTTCTACTACACCCTCCGCGGCCACCGTTACCTGTATCGCTATGAGACGAAAAATCAGGAAGTGTGGCTGCGCGGCCGCGTGCTCGGCGGCTCGACCGCGGTCAACGGCATGATGTGGATGCGCGGCGCGCCCGCCGACTGGGACGGCCTCGCCCGGCGCGGCAACGACGGCTGGGGCTGGGCGGACATCCGTCCCGCCTACCAGGCGATCGAAGAGCACGTCGCCGTCACGATAACAGCAACAGGCGACCCCGTCGCCAGCGCGATTCTGGAGTCGGCGCGGGGCTACGGCTGGCCGCTGGTCGTCGACATGAACGCGAGCGACACCGAGCGAATCGGGTACACGCCGTCCACGGTCAGGGACGGGCGGCGTGTGACGGCGTACAGGGCCCTGGTTCGTGATGGGGGAAATATCGCGGTGTGGACCCGCACGCGGGCGGCGAGCGTGCTGTTCGAAGGGCGGCGCGCCGTCGGCGTGCGGGTGCGGCGGGGGAACGCCGCCCGTGAGGTGCGGGCCCGGCGCGAGGTGATCATCTGCGCGGGCGCGATCGAGACACCGCTGCTGCTCGAGCGGTCCGGGATCGGCCGCCCCGGCGTGCTGCGCGCGCTCGGCGTTCCCGTCCGCGCCGAAAGCCCGAACGTCGGCGAACGCCTCATCGAACAGCGCGGCCTCGCCCTGCAGGTGGCGCTGAAGAGCGGTCCGGGCCGCCATGTCACGCGCGAGATCCTTGACTATCTCCGCAACCGCCGAGGCCTGCTGTCCACGGCCGGGTACGACCTGGTCGCCCAGTTCAGGTCGTCGCCCGGTCTTGCCCGTCCGGATGTGCAGGGCCTGTTCGTGCCGATGGCGCTGGACACCTCGAGCAAGGAAATGAGGCTGGCCAAACATCCGGGAATCCTGTTCATGGGATACCCGATCCGGCCGTCGACGTTCAGTTCCGTGCACGCCTCCGGGCCGTCGCCGGACGATCCCCCGCTGATCGACGCCCGCTTCCTGGAAGCGGAAGCCGACCGCGCCGCGGCCGGTCCGGTGCTGGACATCGCCCGCGGCGTGCTCGGCCAGGGACCGGTGGCCGGGCTGGTGGCCGCCGAGGAATTCCCTGGTCCCGCGGTCGCCGGGCCGGCGGCGGCCGTCGAGTATTCGCGGCAGACGGGGACCGGGATCTATCACGCGGTCGGCTCGGCCGCGATGGGCCCGTCCGGCGATGACGTGGTCGACGAGCGCCTGCGGGTGCGGGGCGCCGACGGGCTGCGGGTCGCCGACGCCTCGGTCCTGCCAGTTCAGGTTTCCGGCAACACCGCCGCCCCGGCGATGGCGGTCGGCTGGCGCGCGGGGGACTTCATCCTCGCCGATGCCTGACACTTATGAGGTGACGTCTAGGCTGCTCGCCCTCAGCGACCTGCACGTGGGGCATCCGAAGAACCGCGCGATCATCGAAGACACGGCGCCGGGCGGTGACGGCGACTGGCTGCTCATCGCGGGGGACGTGGGGGAGAACTTCGCTGACATCGAGTGGGCGCTCGGCGTGCTGAGCTCCCGTTTCGCGAAGGTCGTGTGGGTGCCCGGCAACCACGAGCTGTGGACGCGCCGGGCCGACCCGGTGATGGCACGAGGCGAGGAACGGTACCGGCTGCTCGTGGAGATGTGCCGCGGCCTCGGGGTGAGCACGCCGGAAGACCCGTACCCGGTGTGGGACGGCCCCGACGGGCCGGTGACGGTGGCGCCCCTGTTCCTGGGCTACGACTACAGCTTTCTCCCGGACGGCACGTCATCCAAGGAAGAAGCGCTCGCCTACGCCTACGAGACCGGCATCGTCTGCACCGACGAGCACCTGCTGCTCCCCGATCCGTACCCGAGCCGCGAAGCCTGGTGCCACGCCCGGGTCGCGGCGACGCGGCGGCGCCTCGACAGCGAACTCGACCCGGCGCGGCCCGTCGTGCTGCTGAATCACTATCCGCTGGTCCGTGAGCCGACCCGCATCCTGCGTTACCCGCAGTTCGCGCAGTGGTGCGGCACGACGCGCACCGCCGACTGGCACGTGCGCTACCACGCCATCGCCGTTGTCTACGGGCACCTGCACATCCCGCGCGTGACCTACCACGACGGCGTCCGGTTCGAGGAGGTCTCGATCGGCTACCCGCGTGAGTGGGAGCGCCGGACCGAGCGCTTCGGCACGTCGACGCCGGGCGTGCCGTGGCAGATCCTCCCGGTGCCGGGAACCCCCGCCCGGCCAGTCCCGCCCGGCGTGCCGGAGGGCATGCGCCTCTAAGCCCGCCGGGACCGGGACCAGGAGGACCGCTAGCCGGCCGGGACCGGGACGACCGCGCGCGGCGCCGGGTGCAGGCAGGCGTGGCCGTGGCCCGCGGCGTCACCGGCGTCGGCCAGCGGGGGTGCCACCGTCTTGCAGTGGGCTTCGGCGAACGGGCAGCGGGGCTCGAACAGGCAGCCTTGCGGCGCCGACCGGTCGTCGAGCGGCGCGGTCGGGACGACCCGCTCCGGGCCGGGACCCTCCAGGCCGCGCAGCAGCGGTATCGCTGACAGCAGTGCCTGCGTGTACGGGTGGGACGGGTGCTGGATCACCGTGTCGGTGTCGCCGTGCTCGACGACCGTGCCGCGGTACAGCACGTACAGGGCGCCGTCGTGGCCGACGTACCGTGCCGTCGCGACGTCGTGCGTGATGAACACCACCGACACGCCCACGTTGTCGCGCAGGTCGCTGAGCAGCTGCAGGATGCCGAGCCGCAGCGACACGTCAATCATGGAGACCGCCTCGTCGGCGACGAGCACGTCCGGGTCGACGGTCAGCGCCCGCGCGATCACGACCCGCTGGCGCATGCCGCCGGACAGCATGTGCGGGTACCGGGGCACGACGTAGTCCGGGTCCAGGCCGACCAGCCCCAGCAGCTCCGCCCGCCGCGCCTCGATCCAGTCCTTGCCCGCGTCCAGCTGCCTGGCCCGCAACGACAGCGGATCTCCCAGTATCTGGCCGATCGTCCGGGTCGGGTTCAGGGCCGAGTAGGGGTCCTGGTGGATCATCTGGATCTTGCGGTGGAAGGGCGCGCGATCCCTCGGCTTGAGCGCGGCCAGGGACTGGCCGTCGATGACCACGTCACCGCCGTCGAACGACTCCAGGCCGCACAGGATCCGGCCGAGGGTCGTCTTGCCGCAGCCTGACTCGCCGATGACCGAGATCGCGCCGTGGTCCGGGATCGTCACGTCGACGCCGCGCAGCGCCGGCACGCTGCCCCGGCCGAGCACGCCCCGGCGCGCGGCGAACGTACGTTCCAGGTCCTTTACCTCGATCATGAGGTGGTCTCCTTGGCGGTCTCGCGGGCCGCGACGAAGCACGCGAAGCGCCGCCCGTCGAGCACCGTGTCCGCCGGCTCGGCTTCCCGGCACGCGTCCGCGGCCACCGGGCAGCGCGGCGCGAAGACGCAGCCTGCGCGGGGGATGGAGGCGAGGTCGGGCGGCCTGCCGGGCAGCGGCTTCGCCGCCGCGACGTCGCCGGAGATCCTGGGCATCGCGGTGAGCAGCGCTCGCGTATAGGGATGCCGCGGCGAGGTCAGGACCGATGACGTCGGCCCCTCCTCCACGATCCGGCCCGCGTACATGACCGCCATCCGGTCGGCCACGTCCCCGATCACCCCGACGTCGTGGGTGATGATCAGCGTCGTCAGGCCGCGGGTTTCGTGCACCTTGCGGACGATCTCCAGCACCGACGCCTGGGACAGCATGTCCAGGGCGGTCGTGGGCTCGTCCAGGATCAGCACGTGCGCGTTCAGCACCAGCGCGAACGCGATGCCGACTCGCTGGCGCATGCCGCCGGACAGCTCATGCTGATAGGAGGCCAGCACCCGCTCGGCGTCCAGGCCCATCTCGTCGATGAGCACCCGGGCCTGGTGCACCAAATCGCGCCGGTCGCGGACCCCGTGCGACCGGCCCAGGTCGAGCAGCTGCTTGCCGACCGGCTTCAGCGGGTTCAGGGAGTTCTGCGACGCCTGGAAGACGTAGCCGACCGACGCGCCGCGGACCTTCCGCAGGGCGGACCCGCGCAGCGACAGGACGTTGCCGACGCCGGGGATCTCTACCGATCCGGACTCCACGCGGCCCGGCGACGGCACCGCGTTCAGCAGCGTCAGCGCGAGCGTGGACTTCCCCGACCCCGACTCGCCCACCAGGCCGGTGATCTGGCCGTGCGGCAGGTCCAGGGACACCCCTGCCACCGCCGCGACCAGGCCGGCCTCGGTCGGGAAACAGACGCGAACGTCGTGCAGGCTTACCGGCGCAGTTGAATTCGAGGTCATCGGACCCGCCTGAGCCGCGGGTTGAAGAACTCGTCGACGGCGTTCGCGAGGGTGACCAGGGCCAAGGTGATCAGCAGGATGCAGATGAGCGGCGACAGCAGGTACGACAGCGCGCGCGGGCTGGTCATCGCGTTGGCCTGGAACACGGCGTTGTTCAGCATCACACCCCAGTTGTTCGTGCTGTAGGGCACCGCGCCGAGGAAGAACAGGCCCACCTCGGTATAGATGAATCCGGTCAGCTGGAGCATCAGGTTCATGCCGATGAAGGGCGCGACGTTCGGCATCACCTCGGCGGAGATGATCCGCCAGCCGGGTATCCCCAGGCCGCGGGCCGCCTCGACGAATGGCCGCTCGCGCAGCGACAGCGTCTGCGCCCTGACCGCCCGCGCGATGCCGCCCCAGCCGAAGACGCCCAGCGCCAGCGCCATCTGCCATAGCGACCCGAAGTCCCAGATCGTCGCCAGCACCAGCAGCACCGGGAATCCGGGGATCGCGAGCACGAAATCGGTGACGCGCATGATCGCGCTGCCCGCCAGGCGCGGGTAGTAGCCGGCGGTGAGGCCCGCGGCGGTGCCGATCACGACCGTGATCACCGCCGCGATCGCCGCGGCGAACAGGACGTAGCGTGCGCCGGTGACGATCAGGGCGAAGGTGTCGGCGCCCTCGAAGTCCGTGCCGAGCGGGTGAGCGAGGCTGGGCGGCGCGTAGATGTCGTTCGGGTTGATCGGCAGGTTCTTCGGATACAGGTACGGGCCGATGATCGCCATCAGCGCGAAGACCACGACGATAACGGCCGAGATCGCCCGTCCGGGCGAGTTGACGAACAGCAGCCAGCGGCTCGCGGCGCGCCGCTGGCGGGAGCGGCGAAGGCCCTGCTCCAGCTGTTCCGGGCTGAGTGCTATGGCCATGGCTGACCGCTCACCTCCGGATCCGCGGGTCGATGAACGGGTAGGCCAGGTCGGCGAGGATGTTGGCCACGATGACCGCCACGATGATCAGCAGGAACGCGCCGTCCAGGACGGGGAAGTCCTTCGTGTTGATGCTGCTGATCATGAGCTGGCCGAGACCGGGGTAGTTGAACACGTCCTCGATGAAGACCGAGCCGGAGAACAGCAGGCCGAGCGCGATCGCCAGGATCGTGAACAGCGGCAGCATCGCGTTCCTGGTGATGTAGCGGACGACGATCGACGGCTTGAGCCCGCGCAGTTCCGCCGCGAGGATGAAGTCGTCGCCGAGGACCGAGATAACGCTGGACTTCGTGGTCAGGATCCAGGCGCCGACGATCGTGAGGATGTAGGCGATCACGGGCAGCACCGCGTGGCTTACGACCGAGCCGATGTATCCGGCGTTCCAGCCGGGCGTGTACAGGATGCTGACGTTACCGCCCTGCGGGAAGATCGCCCACACGGTGGTGAACAGGTAGAACAGCAGCAGCGAGATCACGAACACCGGTATGCCGTTGATCACGGCGCCGCCGAACGTGAGCGCGTCGCCCGCCACGGTGCTGCGCCTGATGGCGGCCAGGACCCCGAGGCCCACGCCGATGAGGAAGCTGATCAGGATGCCGGACAGTGCGAGGATCACCGTCCAGGGGAACGCCGTCGCGACGATGTGCGCGACGGGCGTTCCCTCCTGGGCGATCGACTCCCCGAGGTTCCCGTGGAGCAGCCCCCACAGGTAGCGGCCGTACTGGTCGGCGAGCGGCTGTTTCGGGATAAATCCGTAAATCGCGGCTGTCGCCCGTTCCGCCTGCTGCGGCGTCATGCCGTGCAGGACGTCCTGGGCTTCCTGGGCCTGGGCCGGGTTGCCCGGCATGTCCAGGACCAGGAAGAACGTCGCCGAGGCGACGACCCAGATCATCACGATGCCCGTGAGGAGCTTCGCCGCGAGCAGGCGGACCAGTCGCATGCTGTGCTGTCCGCCCCTACTTCGCCTTGACGTAACCGTCGGCCATCCAGACGCCGGGGTCCTGGCCGATGATCTCGTCATTGGTGGGCCAGTCGGTGAACCGCTTGCTGTTCACGAACTGGACATCGGTGTAGTCCCAGAGCTGGATGACCGGGACTTCGTAGTTGATCGCCGCGATCACCTTGGCCGAGACGGCCTTCTGCTCGGCCAGGCCGGCGGCGGTGTTCAGGTCGATCTGGCTGAGCTGGAACGTCAGCTGGCCGGGGTTCACGGTGCCGACGTCGGGGACCGTGACGGTGTTCGGCGTGTTGAGGAAGTTGTCCGCCGCCGCGTTGCCCGCGGCGTACCGCTTCACGCTGTTGCCGGCCGGGACGTACCCGTCGTAGGTGCCGTACACGCGGCCGAAGGTGCTGTAGGCGCCCGGGCCGAGCGCGATCAGCCACCAGCCGACCGGGTACTTGCCGCTGAACAGGTTGGGCTGGTAGTTGGTCCAGGCCGGCCCGCCGGTGACGGTGGTCGGGATGCCGAAGCTCGTGAGCTCCGACTTGATCACCGACGACGCGGACTGGAAGTCGGCGAAGCCCTGCGGCACCGGCAGCGTGATCGTCCACGGCTTGCCATTCGCCAGGTACCACTGCCCGCCCTTCAGCTTCAGGCCGGCGCTCTTCAGGAGCTGCGTCGCCTTGGCCGTGCTGGGGGAGTAGGGGTTGAGCGCCGATTCCTGCGCCGACGTGAGGTAGTCGGGCAGCGCGCCGGACACCGCGCCGCTGATCGTCTTGGACGGGGTGCCGCTGGTCGGCTCGCCGACCTTCTGGATCGCGTCGCGGTTGAGGATGTAGGCGAGCGCCTGGCGGACGTCAACGTTGTTGTACGGCGGGACGCTCTCGTCCATGGTGAGGGCCGACGCGACCAGCGACGGCATGCTCACCGGCTTGTTCCCGGCCGACGCGACCTGGTCGTACACGTTAGTGGCCATGGCCGTGTACGGCGCCGCGTCCAGCGTGCCCGCGTCGAGGTAGCTGACGATCTGCTGGGTGCTGTTCTGGTGCTCCATGAGCACCTGGCCGACGTGCACGTTGGACGCCCCGTAGAAGTCGGGGTTCTTGACCAGGAGCGCCTGGCTGTTGTTCAGCCGCTTGATGTAGAACGGGCCGGCCGAGATGTCGGTGCTCGGCGCGTAGGAGTCGATTTTCTTGGCCAGGTCGGTCAGCGTGGTGGTCGCCGCGGTGGCGGCGGCGCCCGTGCCCTCGCTCGTCTTGATCGTCGACCAGATGTTGGCGGGCAGCATGGACCCGTACTCGAACGACGGGACGATCCACTGCGTGCCGGCCGCGGAACCTTCGCCGAGGACGGTCTCGAAGAGGTTGTTGTGGGCGCCGGCCGCCTCGGTGAAGGTGACGGTGGTGGTGTTGTCGGCCGTCACGCTGCCGAGGTTGTAAGTTTGCGCCGCGCCCTGGGCGAACCAGATGGCGGCCGAGTCCACGACGTCGGTCGCGGTCACCGGCTTGCCGTTGGACCACTTCGCGCCGGACTGGAGGTGCACGGTGAGCTGGGTGCCGCTGCCGTTGAGGCTCCAGGACGAGGCCAGGCCGGGGAGCTCCTGGTTCGGGTTGGCCGAGTTTCCGGCGTTCCAGCCCAGTTGCATGGCGTCGAATGTGGGGAACACATTATTCGTGACGTTGAACGGGTTCATCGGCGCGCCCGGCGTGATGACCGTGGTGTAGCCGATGGTGGTGAACGTTGCGTTGCTGTCGCCCGAGCCGCCGGCGCCGCTGGCGCCTCCGGACGAGCATGCTGCTATGACAGACGCAGACGCCATGACCGTCAGCGTGATCGATGCGAATCTGAGTCTTCGGTTGTTCATTGAGACACCTGCTTGGCTCGACACGGCCCTGCGACTCGTGCCGGCTGGCGCGCGAAGGGGGAGTGCGCGCCAGCCGGATCGTGGAAAAAATGTTACGAACGTCTAATGATTTTGGTCAATAGACAACATGTTTCATTCTGTTAACGCCGCATACACGCGATCGGGCCGATGTCTTCTCTTGTTCGCCTCCGCCCGGCAAGTTCTGCTCGTTCCCGTTGCCCCCGAGCGGTGAGGCGATATATCGTGTCTGCATGAGTGACTCCCTGTCACCCGAGGAGATCCGCGCCGCCGCCGAAGTCCACGACGAACTCGGCCCGCGGTACCGGGACGCGGTGATCGATTCCTTCCTCGAGAAGGTCGGCAACGAGATCGACGCCCGCGTGGCCGCGCGGCTCGGCCAGGCGTCGCTAGCGGCACCGGCGCCGGCGGAACGGCCCGCGCACAAGCATTCCGGGCATTCCGATCATTCCGGCTCGCCACTAGCGCTGGCGGTGTGCTCCCTGGTCTTCGGCATCCCGATCAGCGCGATCGCGGTGGCAGCGGGCAGTCACCCGGCGGGCCTGGTGGGCCTGGTAGTGGTGTGGATCGCGATCGCCGTCATCAACATCGCCTACAACATCAGCTACTCCGCCCGCCACCGCTGACCCGCTCGGTCAGCGGGTGAAGGCGCAGAACTCGTTGCCCTCCGGGTCCGCGACGACGTGCCAGTGAATGTCGTCGTCGGGTTCACGCACAATGGTGGCGCCGGCCGCGGCGAGCGTCGCCACATCATTCACCATCACGTCCCAGTGAATCCGGTTCTTCACCCGCTTCGGCTCGGGCACGGGAACGAAATCCATGGTGCTGATCGGCATGCCCGGCACGCCTTCCAGGGTGAACCAGCCGTCGTTCTCGGTGACGCCGGTCCCGTAGACGGCACCCCACCACTCGGCCTGGCCCCGCGGATCGGCGCTATCCACCACCAGGCCGTGCAGTGGCTCCTCCGGAGCCTCGTCCCGCGGGAACGCGCAGAACTCGCCCCCTTCGGGATCGGCCATCACGGTCCAGGTCCGGCTGCCGTGTCGCGGCTCCACGATCGTCGCGCCGAGTGCCTGCAGATCGGTGAGCTCCCGGGCGTAGACATCCAGGTGCACGCGCTGCTTGACGGTCTTGGCCTCGGGAACCTGATTGACCCAGATCGTGTGTTCCGGAGTCGGCCCTGTCAGCAGGCCGTCGCCGTCGTCCCTGGCTTCCCAGCCACGCCCGAGCACGGCCCCCCAGAACAAGCCGAGTCGTCCCGGCTCGTTCGCGTCGAGGCACAGATCCTTGAATCGCGCGATCGCCATCCCCAAAGCCTAATCCCGCTAACCCTCCCCGGCCCGCTCCGGCGTTGTCGTGCGCCTGCCCCGAGGGCTGGCGGGCGGAGCCCCGATGCCGGGCTCGATTCGTCGAAGCTGGGAGACTGAGGGCATGGATATGGGCATTCACTACATGAACTTCACGCTCCCCGGCGGGGCGCCCGCGATACGAGGAGCATTCGGCGACACGGCCGTCGCCGCCGAGCAGGCGGGATTCAAGTGGCTCACGGTGATGGACCACTGGTTCCAGATGGAGGCGTTCGCGCCGCCGCAGGAGCCGATGCTCGAGGCGTACAGCGCGCTGAGCTACGCGGCCGCGAAGACCGAGCGGCTCCAGCTGGGCGCGCTCGTCACGGGTGTCACCTACCGGCAGCCAGGTGTGCTGGCCAAGACGGTCACGACGCTGGACGTGCTGTCCGGCGGTCGCGCGTTCCTGGGGATCGGCGCGGCCTGGTACGAGCGCGAGCACAAGGGGCTCGGCGTGCCGTTCCCGCCGGTCGCCGAGCGCTTCGAGCGGCTGGAGGAGGCGCTCCAGGTCTGCCTGCAGATGTGGAGCGACAACGACGGCGCGTATGCGGGCAAGCACTACCAGCTCGCCGAGACGATCTGCTCGCCCCGGCCGCTCCAGTCGCCGCGTCCGCCGATCCTGATCGGTGGCGGCGGTGAGAAGAAGACGCTGCGGCTCGTCGCGAAGTACGCCGACGCGTGCAACGTGTTCGCCGTGACGCCGGAGGAGGTCAAGCGGAAGCTCGACGTGCTGCGCGCGCACTGCGAGGCCGAGGGCCGCGACTACGACAGCATCCAGAAGACGATCATGGGCCGCGTCGACCCGGACGCGCCGGACGAGTTCCTTACGCAGATGGAGGCCTATGCCGCTCTCGGGATCGACCTCGTCGAGGTTTCCCAGCCGGTACCGGACCCGGTCGCGTACGTGACCACGCTCGGCGAAAGGGTCATTCCGCGCCTCGCGCAGATCGGCTGACCCGCTAATCGGTCAATTCTCGGCGTGCGCAAATGCGCAAAAGAGCCGGTTAGTCAGCGTGCTCAAATGCGCTTTCGATCACGCTATTGCGTGCTCGATTGCGCATTTGGGCCGGCTGGGTGCGCTGGGGCGCTGGGGACGGCGGGGCCGGGAGGGGTGGGAAAAGAGACCCGCCGGAAGCCGGCACGGGGGGAGAACGGGCTTCCGGCGGGAGATTATGGGCGTCGTCGCCAGCGACGTCGGCGTGGGGCTGTGACTAGGCAGTGATCCAGCTGCGGTTGTGGTGCGGGACCGGGAGGGGCGTGGCGTTGAAGACGCCGTCCGGGTCGTACTTCTTCTTCGCGGCCAGCAGGCGCCCGGCGTTCGAGCCGTAGGCGTGCGTGATCTGGTACGTGTCGTCGTCCGCGAGCAGGCCCGGGTTCGCGCCGGACAGGGCGGACGGGACCAGGGCGGTCGCCAGCGAGTCGGCCCAGGCGCGGTGCAGGGCGGCGTCGGGGTCGTCGGGCTGCCAGGACGCCGTGATCTCCACGAGGTAGTGCTCGCGGCGTTCGGCGAAGGCCGTCGCCGCCTCCGGCACCAGCGTCGGGCGTCCGTGGAAGTGCCGGATCGTGATTCCCGACAGCGGCGACGTCCGGGCGCCGCCCGACCGGACGAGGGCGAGGATTACGTCGGGGGAGAGGGCGGGCACGTTCCGGGTGCGGATGGCGTGGTGGCGTCCGGGCGGAGACGCGGCAGACGGCAGGCTCAGCGTCCCGCTGGGGCGCATCGGCACGACCTGGCTGGCCAGTGGCCTGCCCATCCGGCGCAGCTCGCCGAGGACCTTCTCGCCGTGGGCGGGGTCACCACTCCAGGTCGGCAGCACGTAGAGGATGGGGCCGCCGTCCCGGCCGGACAGCACGCCGCTCTGCACCGTGAGCTCGCGCGGCGCGGCGGCGAGCATGAAGTCGAGGGAGCGCCATACGTCGGGCGCTTCGCGCCAGGGGAACAGCATGAGGCCGGACATCACCTCGGCCAGCGGGTGCAGGCGGATCCGCAGCGCCGTCACGACGCCGAAGTTCCCGCCGCCGCCCCGCAGCGCCCAGAACAGCTCCGGCTCGTGCGTGGCGTCGGTCCGGACCAGGCGCCCGTCCTCGAGGATCACGTCCGCACCGGCCAGGTTGTCCAGCGCCAGCCCGAAGTTCCCGGTCAGGGGTCCGTAGCCACCGGACATCGTCAGTCCGGCCACGCCCACCCCGCCGGTCGCGCCGAGCGCGGCGGCGAGGCCGTGCGCCGAGGTGGCGGCCATGACGCCGGCCACGGTGGCGCCGCCGCCGATCGTGGCGACGCGGGTCTCCGGGTCGACGTGGACCCCGCAGATGCGGGACAGGTCGATCAGCATGCCCCCCGGCCGTACCGATCGGCCTGCCCAGTCGTAGCCGCCGCCGCGTACCGACAGCGGAAGCTGCCGTTCGCGCGCGGTGCGGATGGCGGCCTGCACGTCACGGCCGGTCCACGGCCGCACGATCACCGCCGGGCGGTTGTCGACCGCGCCGTTCCAGACTGACCGGGCGGCATCGTAGGCCGCACCGCCCACCAGGACCTGGTCACGGTCCAGGTAGGTGGCCAGTTCCCAGGCTGCCGACTCAGCTACTACATCTTGGTCCAGGACAGGCACGGACTTGCTCCCCACGCTCCAACAGTGCGGTCCGTCGCTAAGGGCCACAAATGTTGCCCTTTTCAAGCAGCGGACATCGGCTGCATCGAGCCCAAGTATTTACGGAGCGGCAGTACCTACGTATCCGTGAAAACTACGGAACACCTATAGGTCGCAACGTTCGGGATAATTGGATGGATAGCGCGCGCCGGAGTTCCGACCGGCTGTGGACGCCTAGCTTGCGGTAGATAGACGCCAGGTGCGCCTCGACCGTGCGGGCGCTGATGAACAGCTTCTCCGCCGCTTCCCGGCTGGTCGCGCCGCTGACGATCTGCTCGGCGACGCGGCGCTCGGCGTCGGTGAGGGCGGAATCGGAGCGGGCCGCGACGGTGCGGGGCAACTCGGCCTCGATCGAGGCGAGCAGCGGCTGATGGCCGATCTCGCGCGCGAGGTCGAGCGCGCGCCGCAGGGCGTCGCGGGAGTGGGCACGTGCCTTGCGGCGCCGCTCGACCCGGCCGAAGACAGCGAGGCTGCGGGCGAGCTCGGGGCGCAGCTGTGACTGCTCGTGGGCGGCGATGGCGGCCTGTGCCAGTTCCGCGGCGGAGTCGAGGTCGCCGCCGGCGGCGGCGATGAGCGCGTCGATGCGGTCCGCGTCCCCGGTCAGGGTGGGCCGGCCCGCGCGGACGCCGAGGCCACGCAGCCTGGCCGAGATCCTGGCCGCCCCCTCGGGCTGGCCGGTGATCGCGTACGCCTCGCCGAGCATGTGATCGATCCGGGACCGCGCTCCGGGCTCCAGGTGGCCGACCTCGTCGGCGAAGCGCGCGGCGAGCTCCATATTCCGCACGATCCCGGCGGCGTCCATGGCGGCCGCGCTTATCTTCCCGCGCAGCGCGGCGCCCATGAAACGGCTCCGGGCGGGCTGGTCCGCGCTGTCGGGCAGGTGCTCGTCGGTGAGTCGGAGCGCCTCGTCCAGTTCCCCGTCGGCGATGAGCAGCATGACGCGCGGCTCCAGGGCCGTCGGGTACATCGGCCAGTTATAAGAGGTGAAGATGGTGTCGGACTCTTGTATCGCCTCGCGCGCCGCCGCGTGGTCCCCCGCCAGCTGCTCCGTCGTGGCCAGGCTGGCCAGGAAGGAGGCCACCGCGAATTCGTCGCCCGCCTCCCGTGCGCGGGCCAGGAGCCGGCCGTAGGCCGCGCGCGAAGCATCGAGGTCGTCGGTGTAGCGGTACAGCTCGCCGCGGAACTTATCGGCGGTCGCGTACACCGGGATGCCGGGCAGGAGCGGTTCGAGCCGCTCCGCCCGGTCGAGCAGCGCGGCGTCCACGGCGCCGTCGTCGTTGCCCTTCGCGTATGCGAGGTAGACCAGCGCCCGGTGCAGTGACGCGTTCGCGTCCGGGCCCGCGGCCTCGGCGTGCCGGATCGCGTCGACGGCCGCGGCGCGGCGCCCGTCGCGCAGCCCGTAGACGGGATCGCAGGCCAGGGACAGCAGGAGCGCCATCCGGCGGTCGTCGACCGTTCCGTCGGCTGACCGGGCGGCCCGGGCCGCGTCGAGAGCCTCGGTGAGAACGGCGGTCGCGGCCGTCTGCCCGCGCACGAACTCAAGGAAGTCGGTGAGCAGGGGCACCACGCGCTCGGCGTCGGGTGTCGGCAGAGTGCCGACATCGAGCGGTTCCAGGTATTCGAGCGACTCGGTGAGCTCGCCGGCGATGCTGAGCAGTTCGCCGGCCCGGATCCGCCGGCGGATCAGGCCGGCGTCGTCGTCCTCCGGCGTGAACGTCACCGCCTGGGCGGCGTACTTGCCCGCGTGCGAGCGCGCGGCGCGGCCGTACGCGGCCTCGGCGGCCGCGTCGAGCGCGGCCGCCACTTCCGGGTCCGGTACCGTCCCGGCGGCCCGTGCCAGGAACTGCGCCCGGCGCTCCGGGCCCGAGGCGACGGCGGCGAGCCGCTGGTACAGGCGGGTCCGTCGTACGGGCGGCATCGCGTCGATCGCGGCCGCGCCGATCAGGGGGTGCGCGGCGGCGAGCCTGCCGTCGGTCTCCACGACGACACCCGCGACCACCGCCGCGTCGACCGCCGCGGCCGGGTCTTCCTGGTCGTCGGGGCCGGCCAGATCGGCGAGGACGGCGAGCGTGTCGGCCACCGTGATCCGGCCGGCGGCGGCCACGATGGCGGGCACCCGGGCCGCGAGGCCGGTCAGCGAACGTTCCAGCCGTCCGGCCAGCGCGGCCCGTGCCAAGGGCGGGACCAGCGGCGCGGGCGGGCCATCCGGCGCTGCCACCCGTTCGGATTCCGCCTCCGGGGCGGGCGCGACGACCAGCGCTGGCGCCGCGCCGGGTGCCGGTGACGTGATGTCCGTCCAGATCTCGACCGCCCAGAACGGGTTGCCGCGCGACTGGAGCGTCACCAGGCGGGCCTGGGCGGGCGATGCCGTCGGCGGCAGGAGACGCTGCACTTGCGCCACCTTCAGCGGCGCCAGCGTCACCTCCGTGCTCGCGGGTACCGCGTTGAGCAGCCGGCGCCAGTTCAGCGCCAGCGGCGGCGCGCCGACGGTGAGCGGGTCGGCGGGCGCTTCCGTGCGCGCGCCCAGCAAGACGGACAGCGGCCCCGCGCTCCGCCGCAGCGCGAACTCCAGCGCTTCCAGGCTGCCCTCATCGAGCCACTGGACATCGTCCACGGCGAGGAGGGCCGGTCCCGACGCCAGAAGAGTGGTCAGGGCCGTGAGCACGGCGCGGCCGATCGCGTGGGCGGCGGGCGGCTGCTCGCCGGCTGGCCGCATGAGCAGGGCGACTTCGAGCGCTTCCAGCTGCGGCGCCGGGATGTCGGCGGACACAGACGGCAGTACCCCGCTGAGCAGGTCCGATAGTCCGGCGAAGGGCGTATCGGCCTCGCTGGCCGAAGGCTCGCTGCGCAGCACCCGGCAGGCCGATTCCGGGTCGGCCGATTCCGCCCGGTCGACGGCGGCGCGCCAGAGCCGGGATTTTCCGGCGCCTGCCTCACCCGAGATGGCGAGCACGGCGGGCCATTCCCGGCTATTGACAGCGGTGGCGAAGTCCCGGACGCGCCGCCACTCGGCGGCGCGAACGAAGTCGCCACTCACAGCTGGCATGCGCCCATCCCATCACGAGATCGTAATGCGGTCTCCGGACTTTATTTTGCGGTAAGCATTGGCATATCTTCGCCGCCACGTTAAAACCGTAATCTTAATCCTCAACGGGCAGTGGTGTCTCCACCGTCCGTGCGCCTAGAGTCCGCCGCAGGTCAGAACGGGTGCGGACGCCGAGCTTACGGTAGATCGAGGCGACATGGGTTTCAACGGTCCGGACGCTCAGGAAGAGCTCCGCCGCCGCTTCGCGGTTGGTCGAGCCTTTGGCGATCTGTTCCGCCACACGCTGTTCGGCAGCCGTCAACACACTTTCCGCGCGGGAAAGCGCGGAAGTGGGAAGTTCCGCATTGATTTGTGCGAGTAGCGGCTCATGTCCGAGCGCGACGGCGAGGTCGTGCGCGCGCCGCAGCGCGGCGCGGGATTCGGTGCGGGCCTTGCGGCGCCGTTCGATCTGCCCGAGGACGAGGAGGCTGTGTGCCAGTTCGGTGCGCAGCTGGGACCGCTCGTGCGCGGCGACCGCCGCCCGGGCGTGCTCGGCGGCGGCGTCCAGGTGGTCGGGCTGGTCACCGGCCGCCGCCGCGGCGAGTGCGTCGATGCGGCACGCGTCCCCGACCAGCGTCGGGCGGTTCATGCGGGCGCCGAGGCCGCGAAGCCGGGCGGAGACCTCGGCCGCCTTCGCCGGCTGGCCGGTCGCGACGTGCGCCTCGGCGAGCAGGCAGTCGACACGGGATCGCTGCCCGGGATCGAGCCAGCCCAGTTCGTCGGCGTAGCGCGCGGCCAGTTCGAGGTACCGCACCGCGGTGGCCGCGTCCCCGGCCCATGCGCTTGCCTTTCCGCGCAAGCTGGCGCCCATGAACCGGCTCCTGATCGGCTGGTCGGGCTCATCGGGCAGGTGCTCGTCGGCAATGCGGCGGGCCTCGTCCAGGTTTCCGTTCGCGATGAGCAGCTCGCACTGCGGCTCGAACAACGCGGGGTGCTCGGGCCAGTCGTACGCGGCGGCGATGCCGTTGGAGTCGTCGAGCGCGGCCTTGGCCGCCTGGTAGTCGCCGGCCAGTTCCTCCGTGAGCGCGAACTGCGAGAGGTACAGCGACAGCGCCCAGTCGTCGCCCGCGTCCCGGGCGCGGGACACGAGCCGCAGCGCCGCCGCGCGTGCGATGTCCAACTGCTCGGTGTACCGGTAGCACAAGTTGCGGAACCCGTCGGCGACCTCGTACAGGGGTATTCCCGGTACGATCCGCTCGAGTTGCTCCGCACGCGTCAGTAGCGCCTCGTCCACGCCTTCGCACTCGCCGCACTTGGCGCCCACCAGGTTGACCAGCGCCCGGTGCAGCGAGGCGTTCGCCTCCGGGCCCGCGGCCTCGGCGTGGGCAATCGCCTCGGCCGCGGCGGCCCGGCGCTGCCCCGGCACGCCGTACCAGATGTCGGCGGCCAGCGACTGCAGGACCGCCCGTGGACGGTCGCCGGTGGCGGACTCAAGGGACCGGGTGATCAGCGACCTGGCCGCCGCCTCGCCGTGCAGGACGTCTAGCAAATCCGCCAGTCGCGGCAGCACGCGCTCGGCGTCGGTGGTCGTGAGCGCGTTGAGGTCGACCGCGTCGAATTGCTCTAGAGCCTCGGTGAGCTCGTTGGCCATGTCGAAGAGTTCGCCAGCCCGGATACGGCGGCGGATCAGTTCGGCCTCGTCACCGGGGGGAGTGAACCGCACAGACTGCGCGGCGAACTTGGCGGCGGCGGCATACGCGGCCTTCGCCGCCGCCGCCTCGGCGGCGGCGTCCAGCGCGTCCGCGACCGCCTGGTCGGGCATGGTCCCCTGGGCCGCGGCGGCGAGGGCGGTGAACTGCGCGCGCCGCTCGGGGCTCGCGGAGACGGCCGCGAGGCGCCGGTACAGGGCGGCCTGGCGATCGGGCGGCACCGCCTCGACCGCGGTGGCGCCGATCAGCGGGTGGGCGGGGGCGAGCCGGCCCTCGGTCTCGATCACGACCCCGGCCTCGACCGCCGAGTCGATCGCCGCGGCCGAGTCCGCGACGTCTTCCATGGCGGCGAGCGCGTCGGGCACGGTGATCCGGCCGGCCGCGGCGACGACGGCCAGCGCCTCGGCGGCGGGCGGGGACAGCGAGCGCTTCAGCCGTCCCGCCAGCGCCGCCCGTGCGCGCGGCGGCACCGGCGCCTCGCCTGCGGGGGAGACTTCCGCGGGCGCGGTGGTCGTGGCGATGCTGGACCAGATCTCGCGGGCCCAGAACGGGTTGCCGCGTGACTGGGCGGTGACTAGCCGGGCCTGGGCGATGGTCGCGGTCGCCGGCAGCAGGCCCTGGACCTGGTCCAGGGCCAGCGGCTCGAGCACGAGTTCCGCGGCCGCGGCCGGCGGAAAGGCGGCGAGCAGCCGGCGCCAGCCGTCCGGCGGGGACGGCGTGCCGACGGTGAGCGGGTCGGCCGGCGCCTCCGTGCGCGCGGCGAGCAGCAGTGACAGTGCCGGCCGCCCGTCCGCGGGACCGGCCGACGGCGCGCCGGCGATCCGCCGGAGGGCGAATACGAGCGCGTCCATGCTGCCGGTGTCCAGCCACTGGACGTCGTCGACGGCGAGGAGCACCGGGCCGGCCGACACGAGCGCGTTGAGCGCGGCCAGCACGCCGCGGCCGATCGCGTGCGCGGGCGGCGGCTGCTCGCCCGCGGGCCGCGCGAGGAGCGCGACGTCGAGCGCCTCGCGCTGTGGCTGGGGGATGCCGGACTCCACCAGGGACACGACCCCGGCCAGGAGGTCAGACAGGCCGGCGAACGGCGTGTCCGCCTCACTGGCCGAAGGCTCGCTGCGCAGCACCCGGCAGCCGCGCCCGGCCGCCTCGGCCACCGCGGCGCGCCACAGGTTCGACTTGCCGGCGCCTGCCTCGCCCGTGATGGCGAGCGCCGCGGGTTCGGTCCGCTGCGGCGCCGTCACGGCGAACTCACGCGCGCTCCGCCACTCGGCGGTGCGCACGAAATTCCCCCTCTGGGCAGGCATGTGCTTATCCCATCACAGATCAGTAACAAGCGGGATAATTTTCCTATGGTGACGAGCGCTGACCTTCAGTGCACGGCTCCGACGGTGATCGAGAGCTGTGCGGGGCTGCCGCTGGACACGGGCCCAGACTGATTGACACCCCCGTCTGGAGTCACGTCGTCGTAGGGGAAAGCGTATCCAAGACCACCGGTAAGGGTGGCATGGATGATGCGGGCGTAATGGTTTGTGACTGAGTATTCGTAGTAGTCCGCCGGATTCTCCCCGTCGGGCTGGCTGGAGTCGATGAGCAAGGTGCTGCGGTTGAAGGCCGCCGCCAGCCGGGGGATGATCGCCAGCACCTCGTCGCTGGCCCCGGCGGTGCTGAACGGCCCGCTGGCGCAGCTGAAGATGTCGGCCGCCGCCGGCTGGGCGAACGAGCCGACACCGGGGAAGGTCAGCACCCCGCCGCTCACCTGGCCGGTCACGGTGCCGTAGGACGCCTGGGTGTCGACGGTCAGCGTCGACGAGGAGTACATGTCCCAGACCTGGCTGACGTAGTCGTCGTAATAGCCGGACAGGAATGACGAGTCGAGCACCATGCCGTTCTGCGGGCTGAGCGCGCGCAGGTTCTGGCCGCCGGAGGTGACGATCAGGTCGGTCCACGGGTTGCCGTCGGCGGCCTGCTGCGCGGTCAGGCCCGAGCACACGGTGTCCAGGCCGCCCCCGGGCAGGCCGGTGACGCTCTGCGTGCCGCCCGAGGTGTCGGTCAGGGTGAGGCCGATCGGAATGCAGGCGAAGTCGACCATCGTGATGTTCGCGAACAGCTCGGCGGAGTTGTAGGTGAACTCGGCGAAGTCCCACTGAACGTCGATGTTGGGGTCCGACGGGTTCGTGACCGACGGCTCGACGAGCGCGGGGCCGGGGTTCAGCAGGAACGTGATCGGCGTCCCGATGGAGAACCACAGCCGGGCGCCGGCCAGCTGCGGCACCGTGATCGTGACGGCCGAGCCGCCCGACGCGTTCAGGGGGATCGCGCAGTCCGCGGCCAGCGGGCTCCCGGTCGCGGACGGGGACGCGGGGTAGTAGGGCGTCTGGCCGTCGGACTCCAGCAGCATCAGCGCGTTGCCGTTGTTGATCGCCTGGCCGGTCACGAACGCGTAGACGGTGTCCGAGCCAGTGTTGTTCTGGATGCTGAACGAAACCGTGTCGGCGGTCTGCGCGGCCGCCAGGCGCGCGTTCAGCCGGGTAGGGGCTCCGGCGGATCCGCGCGAGTCCAGGGCGACGGTGCCGAGCAGCGGGACGGCCACGGCGGCCGCCGACCCGGCGAGCATGGTGCGGCGGGAAATCTTCACGTCGGTTTCCTTTCTCTTTTGTCTCCTCGTGAGGGGGCTGGAGGTAACACCGTCCACTTTTGCTGATGAAACCGGTTACATCCAGCCCCCTCGGCAGATCTGCGGAAGATCGGTATATCCGCCTAATAGCCGCCGAGGGTGTCCATGAACTCGTCCGGGGTCTGCACGATGCTGCTGCAGGTGGCCAAGGCCGACGACTGGGCACCGCCCGGGCACTCGTTGTCCCGGCCCGCGGACCACATGGACAGCCAGGCGAGGTGCTTGCCAGCGGCGAACGCCTCCAGTTGCTGGGCGTTGGCCACCGTGAAGATCTCGTCGCTGGTGTCGTTCACGCCGACCATCGGGGTGACCGCGATCTTGGACCACGCGGCGTCGTCGCTGAGGCCGAGCGCGGACGCGACCTGCCCGTCGGTCGCGGTCGCGGCGTCGATCGCGTACGTGCCCATCTGGCCGCTCGGGCTGGGCGCGGCGCCGTCGCCGTAGTCCATGGCCATCACGTTCACCGCGGAAATCTGGACGCCGGCCCCCGCCGCGCCGTCCAGCAGTGCGACGCCGTCAGAGGTAAGGCCGGACGGCAGGACCGGCAGCGTGAACGACACCTGGAGCCCCGGATCCCGCGATTGCAGGGCGGCCAGCGCCTGGTCGCGGCGCGTGTTGGCGGCGGTGTTGGCGAGCGCGGCGCCCTCGATGTCGAAGTCGACCTTGTTGACGTCGTAGGCCGAGATCACCTGCTGGTAGGCGGCCTCGAGCTGCGTGGCGCTGGTGCAGGTCTCGGCCAGCTCCTGGCCGTCCTCGCCGCCGAAGGAGATCCGCACGTCCCCGCCGATCGCGCGCAGCGCGCCGATCTGCGCGGCGACCGGATCGTCACCGATGGCGGTGACGCCGCCCCACTCGGGGGTGCATCCCCCGCTGCCGCCCGCGACGACGAATGCCAGATTGAATTGCTTCACGCCGGTGGCCTTCGCGGTCGAGACCAGGCTAAACGGCGGATACAGGCTGGTGTCGACGTACGGGGCGAACCCGGTCGTGCCGTACGGCGGCGAGCCGGCTGGGCTAGACGCCGACGGTGACGGCGAAGCGATCGGCGACGGGGGTGCCGACGGCGCCGATGACGTGGCGGTCGCGGACGGCGCGGGGGCCGGATTCGTCGCGGCCGACGAGGCCGTGGGGGAGGTGCCCGGGGCGGGGCCCGTGCTCCCGTTTTCGCACGGCGCGCCGTTGATCGTGCAGTCGCCGGGCCGCTCGGCCGTATCGGAGCTTCCCGAGCCGGAAGACTTCGCCTCGAAGCCGACCGTCACGGTCGCGCCCGGCGCGATGGTGGCGTCCCAGCTGTCGTTCCGCACCGTCACCTGGCCCGTGTTACCGCTCTGGGAGCCGTCCCACAGCGAAGTAAGCGACGTGCCCGGCGGCAGGGTGAAGGCGAGGGTCCAGCCGGTTACCGAGGCAGATCCTGGATTCGTGATGGTGTATTGGCCCGAATAGCCCGTGCCCCAGCCGGAGCCGGCCTGATAGCTCGCCTCCAGCGGGCCCGTGGCGTCGGCGGCGTCGTGGAGCGTGACCGCGCGCCCGCCCGGGGAAATGAGGACGGCGCCGGTGGCGGCGACCGCCACGACCCCGACGGCAATGGCCGTGAGCGGCAGCGGCTTGAGCGGAGCGCGGTGCCTGCGCGAGCGTGACATCGTCTGCCTTTCCTGTCAAAAGGTGCTTACCGCGTGTCACGCTAACGACGGATCTCGCCCCGGTAACGGTCGTTAAGGAGCGCTTAAGGCGCGGATCAGGGGGCGATAACGCGATGCCCCCCTGGCCCGGGCTCGCCGCCGGGCCCGGCCGCCGGCCGGCGGCAGCGATCCGGTCCGCAGCCGTACCTGGACCTGCGCCCCGCCGAGCGGGGCGACGCCGATCTTCAGGCCGCCCCCGGTGGACTCGGCGACGCGGCGCGCGATATCGAGCCCGAGGCCGGTGGAGCCGGCGCCGCTGCTGCCCCGGCGCAGCGCCGCGTCCGGGTCGGCGATGCCCGGCCCCGCGTCGGAGACCAGGATGAGCACGCTGCCCTCGCCCCGGTGCAGCGTGACCGCGAACCCGGCGGGTTCCGCGGTGTGCTTGAAGATGTTGCCGATCAGTGAGTCGGCGGCGGCCTCGAGCTCGGAGCGCGAGACCGGCACGGAGGCGGGCTGGTCGGCTCCGGTGAGCTCCCAGGGACGTCCCTGGTCCTCGGCCAGCGCGGACCAGAAGGTGATCCGGTCCCGCAGCACCTCTGCGGCGTCGCAGCCGGACGGCTCGTCGGGCGCGGGCCGACGCGCGACGCGGATGATCAGGTCGACCTCCCGCTCCAGCCGGTCGATGGCGACCCTGGTTTCCTCGGCGGCGCGGTCGCGTCCGAGCCCGGCCGCGGTCATCCGCAGTGCCGTGAGCGGGGTGCGCAGCCGGTGCGGGAGGTCGGCGGCCATCACCCGTTCCGCCGTGATCAGCCTGCTCAGTCGCTCGGCCATGACGTTGAACGCGTGACCGGCGGCGGCGAGCTCGGCCGGCCCGGGCAGCGCGCTGCGCGCGCTGAGGTCGCCGTCGCCGAGCGCGGTCGCGGCGAGCGCGAGCTCGCGGGCGGGGCGGGTGACGCGGCTCGCCAGGCGGTCGGCCACGAGGACCGATACGCCGATCAGGGCCAGTGCGACGGCCGTCATCACCGCCCAGGACACGGCCACGCCGCGGTCGACCTGGCTGGCCGGGACGTAGACCTCGGTGACGGCGAGCCTGCCGCTGCCCAGCGCCACGGGCTGGAGGACGACGTAACCGCCGGGGACCGGGGCGATGAAGGAGCGGGCCGCCGTGGCGGCCGCCCGCAGGTCCGTGTCGCTCGCGTGCTGCGGACCGCCGACGACCGTGCCGCCTGCGTTCGCGGCGCGGTTCGTAGTGTTGTTGGCGGTGCTGTTCCCGGTCGGCGCGTTCGTGGTGAGGTAGACGGCGATCTGACCCGCCGCGCCCATGGCGGTGCTGAGGATGGCGCGGTCGAGGGTGGTCCGGTCGGTGGTGACCGCGAGCACCGGCTCGACGGCGGCGCCGGCCAGCTGGGCGGACGTGAACGCCCGGTCGCGTGCCACGTCCCGCACGATGACCGCGAGCGGGATGAGGAACGCGATGGCGACCATGGACGTGACCGCCGCCGACACGAGCGCCAGCGTGGTCCGGACCGATGTCCTTCTCATGACCGTGTCCTGTTCACCGTGGCGGGTCCAGCATCACGCCGACCCCGCGCACCGTGTGCAGGTACCGCGGCCGGGCGGCAGTCTCGCCGAGCTTGCGCCGCAGCCACGAGACGTGCACGTCGATGGTCTGGTCGTCGCCGTAGCCCTGGCGCCAGACCTCGGTCAGCAGCTCCTGCCGCGAGACGACCGCGCCGGGCCGCGCGGCCAGGTAGGCGAGCAGGTCGAACTCGCGGCGCGACAGTTCGAGGCGCGTGCCGTCCAGCAGGGCCTCCCGCCTGGCCAGGTCGACGCTCAGCCCGGCCACGATGATGACCGAGGCGGGCTCGTTAGCCTGGCCTGCCCGGCGCAGCAGCGCGGTGATCCGGGCCGCCAGGTGCTCGCCGGAGAATGGCTTGACCACATAGTCGTCGGCGCCGTCGTTGAGCAGGCGGATGATCTCCGCCTCCTCGTCCCGGGCGGTGGCGACGATGACCGGTATCGCGGTGATCGCGCGCATCATCTTCAGGGCCTGGCCGCCGTCCAGGTCCGGCAGGCCCAGATCGAGGACCACCACCTCGGGCGGATGGTGGCTGACCTCCCTGATCCCGTCGAGGGCGGTGCCCGCCGTGCGGACCGCATGCGCGCGGCCGGTGAGGTCGGCGGCCATCGCCGAGCGGACATACGGATCATCCTCGACAATGAGCACGCGAGCCATAATCCGAACCGTATGTATGCGAGGCCTCGCGTGCGGCATTATTGCCGACATGATGCGGGTCATGGCCGGCCTCGCGGCCTGGGCGGCCGGGACCGTCATCGCGGTCAGCGTCGCGTGGTTCGGCGCGAACGTGGTGCTCAGGAACGCCGGCGTGGGATCCGGCGTGCCGGTGCTCAGCGCCACGCTGCTCACCCCGCCCGCGACGCCCTCCGGCCTTCCCGGGGGCGCGAGTCCTGGGCCGTCGCTCGCGGCCTCGCCCTCGGCGCCGACCGTGCCCGCGTCGGCTTCGGCTTCGGCCTCCGCGTCGCCGTCTTCGTCCCCTTCGCCGTCATCCTCCTCGTCCTCGTCCGCGGGCAGTTCGGGCGACGTGCGCGAGTACACGCTGGCCGGCGGGCGCGTGACGCTGGACGTGACGGGGGACTCGGTGCAGCTGGTGACCGCCGTGCCGGACGCGGGCTATTCCGTGCAGAGCTGGTCGGGCACCGACTGGCTGCGCGTCGATTTCAGCTCCGGCGCGCAGGTGTCGTCGCTGATCGCCAGCTGGTACGAGCAGGCGCCGTCGATCACCGTCGCGAACTGAGCCGCGGCCGGTCCGCGATCAGCCAGGCCGCGGCCGGTTCGCGATCAGCCAGCCCGCGGCCGGTTCGCGATCAGCCAGCCCGCGGCCGGTTCGCGATCAGCCAGGCCGCGGCCGTGCAGGCCGGGGCACGGCCGTGCAGGCCGGGGGTGGCCGGGGCGCTGGTCTCGCTTGGGGTTCTGGGCTGGCCCGGGCCCCGGGCCCCCGGTCTCGTCGCGCTACGCGGGTAGCTTGGGTCCGGTTGGTGGGTCGATCGCGCCACGGGAGCCGTCGAGGCTGCCGAGACCGCGTTCTCCGCCCCGGTATATCGCACTATGTCCGGCGCTGAGCGGTCCCGGATAAGCCCGGGATGGCCTCATTTTCGTGGTCATGGGTCGTCCATGCCATATATCGGCACGTTCGACCCGCGATCATGGAACTGATACCCCTGTAGGGGTATCCCGAAATGCGGTTCTTTTAGTTATTTTTCAGGATAATTCTGGCGCTCTTCATGGGTCAAAACTAGGTCTTGGCGCCAATGACCCATGAGCTTGCACCCGAGGGGCGCGCGGCAGGCGGATACCGTGCTCAGCCGTGCTGGTAGTACGGCTCGCCGCAGCGGCAGGTCAGGAGCGCCCGGATGGAGACGGGGACTTCCTGGACCGTGGTCACCGGGCCGTCGGGGTAGGCGAGGCGCACGTTGGCCAGGCCGCTGTCGGACATCACGAGCAGTTCCAGGCCGAAGCGGTCTAGGCCGCGGGGAATGACGTATTCGGCGGCGAGCATGCCGTGGGCGCGTACGCAGCTCACCAGGTCGGCCGTGTGGCAGTGCTCTAGATGGCGCAGGACGGCCGGCGCCGCGCGCCAGAACGGGTCGGGCGCCGCCGTCTCGTAGTGGGCGACCGCGACGGGGGCCGGGACTCCGCCGGTGAACTCCACCGCGCGCAGGCTCACCGGGTACGCGGTCCGCGCGCCGTCCGCCGCGCCGCCGGCCGCGCCGTCTGCCACGCGGGCCGGGGCCGGGGTGGCCTGCGTCGGCTGGGTGACCCCGGTGAGCCGGAGGGCGGAGAACGGGGCGGCCGCGGGGACGGCCACCGTGACCGTGACCGGGCGGCTGGCCAGGTGCTTGGCCAGCATGGATTCGCTGTCCGGCACCAGGACTGGCCGGCCTGCCCGGTCTGACCGTATCGGCACTGTCGCCGGCGGCAACGCGCGTGTCCCGGCACAGCTCACGGTTGCGCTGACGGCGCGGGCCATGGCCGTACGGGCCAGTTCGGGAAGGGTCGGTCCGGGCATCACCTCAAAGTCCATGTAGCCCTTTTTATTAGGTTAGGCTTACCTAAGTCAAGAGGAAGTTAGCCCAGGTAACCATCCGGTCGGATCAGCACGCTGTCGCCCGCCGCGGCCGCGTAGGCCGCGAACGCGTGACCGTCGGCGTCGATGACGTACCGCCCGCCCTCGGCCGCCTGACCGTCGGCCGCCTGACCGTCGGCCGCCTGACCGCCGGCTGCCCGATTCCCGGCCGCCCGGTTCCCGGCTGCCTGACCATGGGCCGCCTGACCATAGCCCGCCCGGTCGCCGGGACGCAGCACCCCGTAGGCGTGCTCCCCGTCCGGGACGGGGGCACCGAAGACCAGGCGGGTGAAGTGCGGACCGCGGAAGAGGTCGAACAGGCGAACGCGCTTGCCGCCGGCGTCCAGGACCGGCGCGTCGGGGGCCCGGTCCCCGGTGACCAGCGGGCCCGCGGCGTCGGCGGAGCGGTAGGTGATGTTGAAGCCGAAGCTCTCCTCGCCGCGCTTGTGTGCGTCCGGGTGCCCCTGCGCGTACCGGTCCAGCAGCTCGGTGCTGACGCCGAGGACGCGCGCGGCGACGGCGCGCCGCTCGCTCTCGTAGGAGTCGAGCGCGGTCTGCCCCGCGAGCTTCCAGCCGAGGTTGTACGCGTCCTGCACGCCGGTGTTCATGCCCTGGCCGCCGGTCGGCGGGTGGACGTGGGCCGCGTCGCCAGCGAGGAAGACCCGCCCCGCCCGGTACCGGTCGGCCAGGCGCACGTTCGGCCGCCACACGGTGGACCAGCCGAGGCCGGTGAGGCGCACCCCGGCCGAGAACTTGTCGAGTATCGCCTGCAGGGTCTCCAGGGACGCGTCGTCGCCCTCGCCGAGCTGGGTGCCGAACTGGAAGTACCCGGTGCCGGGCAGCGGCGTCATCACGACGCCCGCCGTGGGGTCGGCGGCCGTCGCGAACCAGTAGCCCGAGCCGGGATCCAGCCCGGCGGCCGCCACATCGCCGAGCAGCATGCGGAAGGACTCGTCGGTGGTGCCGGGGAACGCGACGTCGATCGCCTTGCGGACGAAGCTCGCGCCGCCGTCCGCGCCGACCAGGTAATCGAACCGGGAGGTTTCGCCGGTCGACAGGCGGGCGGTCACGCCGTCCTCGTCCTGCGCCAGGCCGGTCAGCTCGCTCGCGAGCTCGACGCGGACGCCGTAGTCGAGCAGCCGTGCCCGCAGAATGCCCTCGAGCTGCGACTGGCCCAGTACCCAGGGACCCGGGTAGGGCCGGTCGGGCACGGGCTCGCGCGGCTCGGTCATCCACCGCTCGTCCACGAAGGTCCCGTCGAGATGCACCCGGATCGGCGTCTGCCCGGAGCCCTGTTCAAGCACGGCGTCGATGACCCCGAGGTCGTCGAAGACTTCCAGCGTCCGCGGCTGGATCCCGTCCCCGCGCGACCCGGCGAAGAACCGGTCCGCCTTGTCCGCGACCCGCACCTCGACGCCGCGCCGGGCCAGGTCGATGCCGAGCGTGAGTCCGGTGGGACCGCCGCCCGCGATGAGCACCTTCATGTTGAATCTCCATTCAATGAATTACGATTCAACGTAAGGGCTGCTAGCGTGCGCTGTCAAGGGATGCGCGCCAGCGCTCGCAGGGGAACAGAAGGGATGACCGTGAAACGCGCGGAGCAGGCGGCCGAGACCAGGGCCGCGTTGATCGAGGCGGCCAAGCGCCTGTTCGCCACTCGCGGCTACCTGAACACCAAGGTCACGGACATCACCGCCGAGGCGGGGCGCGCCGCCGGGTCGTTCTACACGTACTTCGCGGGCAAGGAGGAGCTACTGGCGGCGCTGCTCCAGGAACTGGCCACCGCGGGCGACCAGTACGCCAGCACGGCGGAGCACAAGGCGGACTTCTCCGATCCCGACGCGATTCGGTTCCACGTCGCCAGCTACTGGCGCGTCTACCACGAGCACGCCGCGACCATACTCGCGCTGAGCCAGGCCGCCCTGGTCGACGAGAACTTCGCCCGCACCCTGCGCGACTTCCGCCGCACGCAGTTCGACGACATGCGTGATCACCTCGATCACGTCGTGAACCTGCCGGCCTCGCCCGAGGTCAGCCTGACCGTGCTGGGCGCGCTGCTCGACGGGCTCGCGCGGACGTGGCCCGAGATTCCCGAGGACGAGGCGGTCGAGATCGTCACCCGGTTCGTGTACCGGGCCCTGAACGGCAAGGACTATCCGCGGTCCTCAGGATGACTTTGGCCTGCGGGCGGGCATGCGGTCGAAGAAGCGGCCCAGGACGTAACTGGGTACCGCCGCGATCGCGATCATCAGCAGGGCGAAGGGCGCGGCCTGGCCGTAGGCGAGGTTCTGCTGGTAGTTCCAGAACTGGGTGGCGAGGGTCTGCACCCCCGTCGGCACCAGGATCAGCGTCGCGGTCAGCTCGGTGACCGCCGACAGGAACACCAGGCAGAACGCCGCGGCGAGGCCGGGCGTGACGAGTGGCCTGGTCACGCGCCAGAACACGGCCAGCCGCCGCTGCCCCAGTGACCGGGCGACGTCCTCCAGGCCGGCGGGCGCCTGCGCCACCGAGGCCCGCACGCCGACGAGCGCCAGCGGGAAGAACATGATGGCGTACGCGAGGACCAGCATGGGCGCGGTCTGGTAGCCGATGCCGTCACCGTACCGTTCGCTGAAATAGGACAGCGACAATGCGATGACCAGCCCCGGCATGGCCAGCACGAGGTAGGAGCTGCGCTCTAGCAGCCGTGCCACGCGGCCGCCGTGTCGCACGGCCAGGACGGCGACCGGCAGCGCCAGCACGGTCGCGACCGCCGCCGCGCAGGCGCTATAGCCGAACGTGTAGCCGGTGGCGGACAGCAGCGAGGTGCCGGCGAACGGCTGGTTGGTGCCGGTCGCCCACCAGTAGGCGGCGGACGCGACCGGCATGCCGAGGGCGAGCAGGACCAGGGCGGCGAGCAGTGCGAGCACGGGCACGGTCCACAGGCCCAGGCGATGCCGGGGCACGGCGCGCTGGGCGGTCCGGCTGGCGCGGCTGACCCGCCCGCGCCCACGGGCGGAGGGGTCGGCGACCAGCACGAGCAGCCCGAGCACGATGAGGACGAGCGACAGCGCGCACGCGGCGGGGATGTCGAACGACAGGGAGAACTCGGTGAAGATCTCCGTCGTGAAGGTCTGGTAGCCGAGGATCTCGAACGCGCCGTACTCGGCCAGCAAGACCATGACGACAAGCAGGCAGCCGCCGAGGATGGCCACCCTGGCCTGCCCCATCGTGATGCGCCAGAAGGTCTTCAGCGGCCCGGCCCCGAGGCTGCGCGCCACCTCCTCCTGCGCCGGGTCGGCGTTGCGCAGGCTGGCCGCGACCGGCAGGTAGACCAGCGGGTAGAGCGACAGCGTCATCACGAGGACGGCACCGCGGAAACCGGCCACGTCCGTGCTGAGCGACGCCCAGCCGAAGCTCACCACGAAGTCCGGTATCGCCAGCGGCACCACCAGCAGGACTGCCCACACGTGCCTGCCGGGCAGGTTCGTGCGCTCGACGAGCCAGGCCGACCCGGTGCCGATGACTGCGCACAGCAGCGTCACCACCACGCCGAGCCGGACCGTGTTCCACAGCAGCTGCGCCGTCAGCGACCGGGCGATCAGCGCGGCGACCTTGCCGGTGCCCGCGCCGGCCGCCTCGATCAGCAGGAATGCCAGCGGCAGGATGAGGACGACCGCCACGGCGGCGCTGCACAGCAGCAGCGGGGACGCCGTCCGGCGGCGGGCGGGCCTGGCGACCCGCCCGCCGGATGGAGTTCCGGGGGAGACCGCGGCCTCCGCCTCGGCGGTCACGCCGGTCACGCTGGTCACAAAAGCCCGGCCTTCTGGAGCAGGGAGATCGCGGTCGACCCGTCCCCGAGTTCCGCGATGCTGATCGGGTACGGCTGGAGCTGTTTGAACGGCGTTTCCGGAGCGACCGTCTGCACGCCGTCATCCAGCGGGTACTCGTAGCTGATCGAGTGCGCGATGATCTCCTGCCCCTGCTTGGAGACGATGAAGGCGAGGAACTTCTGCGCGTCGGCCTGGTTCTTCGAGGACTTCAGGATGCCCGCCCCCGAGACGTCCACCACGTAGCCCGGGTTATGCGGGGCGAAGTACGTGATCTCGGAGTGGACGTTCGACGCGCCCAGCTCGGCCTTCATCCGGTACCAGTAGTACTGGTTGACCACGCCGAAGGCAACCGCCCCCCGGTTGACCTCATCCGCGATCGTCTCGTTGTCCGGGTAGATGTGCGAGCCGGCGTTCGCCTTGATGCCGTTCAGCCAGGTGGACGCCTCGGCGTCGCCGTACGCCTTGGCCACGGAGGTCACGATCGGCTGGAAGTCAGTCTCGCCCGCCGCGAACCCGAGCTTTCCCTTGTACTTGGGGTTGGCGAGCTGGAGCACCGAGGTCGGCAGCTGGGACTCGCTGATCAGCGAGGGGTTGTAGATGAGCACGCTGACCCGGGCCGACACGCCGACCCAGTCGCCCTGCGGGGAGTTGTCGCTGGCGGGCGTCTTGGCCAGCGTCGAGGAGTCAACCTTGGCGA